>Ga0209641_10002090_pt1 | contig 17318 bp, 15 predicted proteins | sample RifCSP16_1_FD_184022 | JGI IMG/M metagenome (GOLD analysis project Ga0209641, IMG submission 184022) | Soil microbial communities from Rifle, Colorado - Rifle CSP2_sed 16_1 (SPAdes) (version 2) | ecosystem: Environmental > Terrestrial > Deep subsurface > Rock core/Sediment | place: Rifle...
AAAATTACATCTGAGAATTGTGGAAGGAATATTATAGATAGGATCTATATTGGCATAAGAATATACTGTCTTATTTTCGGTCTTCAAAATTGACGCAAGCATCTCTTTTGTTGTTGTTTTTCCCGCACTGCCCGTTATACCGATGACTTTAATGTCTGTAACATTTTTTAATAAAATTAAATAATATTTTGACAATCTTCTTTTAATAGGATGAACAATCCATTTGCGAAAATAAATTTGTATTTTATCTCTTAATTTCTTGGGTCTATTGGAAGGATGAATAAAAATATGCTCATCCGGCAGGTTTGTACCCACCCACCAACGAAGACTATTAATAAATAAACTTTTCATACAAACTATACAATTTTACACTGCTAGTATTGAAAAACAAAAATATCTGCTACAATTTCAAAATTGTTTCACTTTTATGAGCAAGGAGCCAATTTATTATTTAAACGGCAAGTTTGTACCCAAAAGCAAAGCAAGAATAAGTTTATGGGATTTAGGACTTCTTAGGGGTTATGGTGTTTTTGACTACATAGTAACCTACAAGGGAGGAAAACCTTTTCTACTAAAAAAACATTTAAAAAGGCTCAACAATTCAGCGAAACTCATCGGCCTAAAGCTTCCATGGATTTCGCGAGACCTCGAAAAACTCGTTAAAATAACAGTCAAAAAAAATAAAAACGGTAAAGAAAAAATTATAAGAATTATCGTAACCGGCGGGGAAACTACGGATGGAATTAGTTTGGGTCCCAAACCAACCCTTGCAATAATTGTTTATGACAGGAAACGTTACCCCGCATCATTATACAAAAAAGGTGTCAATGTAATAACTTTCGATTACAATCGTGAGTCTCCTCAGGCAAAAAGTTTAAATTATATTCAGGCTGTAAAAGCCATGATGATGGCGAAAAAGAAAAGGGCCATTGAAGCTATTTATATTTATAAAAAATTGGACAAAGTCTATGAAGGAACTCAGAGTAGCTTATTTTTAGTTAAAAAGGGAAAAATATTAACGCCCGATGGAGAAACTCTTCCGGGTATAACAAGAGAATTAATAATTAATTTATCTAAAAAGTTATACCCAACATTTATGAAAGCGGTTAAAATTGGTGAGCTTTTTAATGCTGACGAAGTCTTTCTTTCAGCCAGTAACAAAGAGATCCTTCCGGTTGTAAAGGTTGACAATAAAATTATAGGGGACGGGAAACCTGGCGAAATTACTAAAAAAGTAATGAGTGAGTTTAGAAAATTCGTGGAAAGTGGTAAGTGGTAACTTATCTTAAACTTTTAACGGCTTCCTTAAACTGATTACCTCTATCTTTATAATCTTTGAACATATCAAATGAGGCTGCGGCGGGGGATAACAGCACTATTCCGCCCTTGGGAGTTACTTTAACAGCTTCTTCTATTATCTTTTTTGTTTTTGGATAACCAAGCTCTGTTATATTTTGTTTGTAACCAGATTTTTGAAGTGATTTTTTTATTTTTTTAGAAATATCACCTATTATGATACTATTCAGAACTGTTGATTTTGTAATTTCTTTTGCCATCTCGTCATAATTTAAACCCTTGTCAGATCCACCCAAGATAAGGGTAATCGGTTCTGAAAATGATTTAATTGCTGCAATGGTGGTCTGGGGGTTTGTGGAAAACGAGTCATTATAAAACTTAACGCCGCCAACCTCTCCAACCAGTTCTAGTCTATGTTCCAATCCTTTGAAGGAAAATACAGTTTGTTTGATTGAATTGATACTCGCTCCTGCAAGGTAGGATGCGCAAACCGCAGCACAAACATTTTCCCAATTATGTCTACCTCTTAGCAACAAGTTTTCTACTCTTCCAATCTCTATCTTCTTATTTCTAATTTCAAGTAATATTCTTCCATTATTAACATACGCTCCGTTTACTTTTTTTGAATTACTGAAATAGAATACTTCTCCTCGGGTTAGCTTCGAGAATTTTCTAGAGTCTTTGTAATCGTATGCGAGCACTGCAAAATCATTATCTTTTTGATATTTGACTATTTGGGTTTTCGAATTTACATACTCATCCCTATCCCTATGCCAGTCTAGATGATCTGTGGTTATATTTAGAACAACTGCGATGTGCGGGCTTTTGTGCAAGTCTATAAGTTGAGTGGAAGATAATTCTAATACAACCCAGTTAGTTGATTTCAATCTCGGTAATAAATCCAACCGAGGAATACCAATGTTTCCGGCCAGATAGACGTCGTAGCCGGCGCTTTCTAATATATTAGAAATTAAGGTGCTTGTTGTCCCCTTACCTTTAGTACCTGTAACGCCGATTATCTTTGATGGTGATAAATCAAAAAAAAGTTTGATTTCGCTTGAAATTTCAACTCCTGCCTTTTCAGCCTCTAATATTGCCGGTAAATGTCTTTTTACGCCTTGCGAACGAAAAATTATGTCGAAGTTCTTTAATCCTCCTGATAAATATTTTTCACCGCAGATGACCTTTAAATTTCTCTTATCAATTCCTTTGAAGTCTAAATCCTTTTCTTCTTTTTGATCAAAAATCGTTATTTCTAAATCCTTGTCTTGCAAAAATCTTACAACGCTTGAGCCTTCTATTCCTAGACCGATAACTGCTACCTTCTTACCTTTGAAATCTCTCATTATCACAATCACTTGGGGGAAAATAGTTTTTTACTGTCTTTGTAGACAGTTCTGATTTCGTACAATCTTTTTCTACGCAGCTCAATTTGGCGAGGGCGTCTAAATTCCTTAATCTCCCTTTCGTTAAAACCAAGTAAGAATATTTCCGGCACCAACTCTATCCCCAATTCCTTCTTGGCTTTATTGTAAATTGTTTTCATTACTTCAAGATAGTCTTTGGCTGTCGCCTTGCCCTCATTGACAATAAAGTTGTGATGGTCTTTTGAAATGGCTGCGCCACCCATTCTAAAACCAGTCATTTTTAAAAGATGCTCAATTACGAAACCTGCACTGGTTGTAGGGATTCCAAGCTTTTCCTTTTGCTCTTGAGTTAAATTATGGAAAGCGCAGCCCGGAGCGTTTCTTGGCTGCAAGCTTTTTCTTTTCGCCCACTCGTATCGAACGTATTTTGCTTTTTCAACATCACCCTTATAAAGTAGAAAAGTCGCATCGAGTATAATTTCTCCGGTTTCTTGGAAACGGCTTTTATCATAATCGACCCCAAGGTCCTCGATATTCAGGGTATGAATACCGCCCTGAAGATCAAGCACTGTTACAGTATCCACTACTTCACTTATGAAATGAGTTCCTCCATGGATGTTATTAAATATCGCTCCTCCAATTGTTCCAGGAATACCTGCGTACCATTGGAAACCCGTAATACCTTTCTCTAGAAGGAAATCAGTTGCTTTTGGAAGATTTACACCACTATCCATTTTGACCCGAACACGCGGATTTTCTGATTCATCATAATCTAAATCTTTGAACTCGTACTTAAAAGTGCCGACTTTATCATCAGATTCCCAACGGTATACAGGTTTTTTAAACGTTTGAAGCTCAATTTTCTCAGTTCGTTCTCCAAGAATTTCAATTTTATCCGAGCGATCAATCAGAACTAGTCCTCGTATACCTTCATCTGAAATTAGGACATTACTCCCATCACCAAGAATAGTTATCGGAATATTAAGTTTCCTGGCTTCAATAACCGCTTTTTTGAATTCTTCTGTTGTTTCAGCTTCGTAAAAAATATCCGCCAGCCCTCCGATTTTTAAGAAAGTATGGTTTGCCAAAGACTCATTCAATTTTGCTCTATCTCCTAAAATTTTCATTAATTTATTTATATTTTCTTTCACGCTTTATATTATCTCATATCAATTCACCCAATGTCATGCTCAGTAAAAGATATATACTTGCCTTATGAGAGAAATTTCAATAGAAAGACCTTCGAAGTTAAATGGAAAAGTGAAAGTTCAAGGGGCCAAAAATTCTGCGATGAAGCATATTTTTGTTCCTTTATTTACTAATGGGGAATTTATACTAGAAAATATTCCTAGAACAGGCAGTACAGAAAAACATATCGAGATAATTAAAATATTAGGTGCAAAAGTAGATTGGCTTGATAAAAATACTTTAAAAATTAATACTAAAAACGTCACAAAAGCTAAAATAATTCCAAAAGAACTTTTATATTACACAAGCGATGCAAATAAAGTTATTCCAATACTTGCATCCAGATTTGGCAGTTGTCTTGTCGAAGTAGATCCCCAAAGATCTGATCGTGGAGGCGACCAAATTGGGTCAAGAAGTTTTGATGAAATAATACCTACACTGAAGATGTTCGGGATTGGCACAAGATACTTAAACACAAGATTGGTTGAGTTTTATCTTACATCAAGCAAGCCTTTCAACTTTATTCAACCTAATAACTCTTTCACCGTTAGTGTTTTAGGACTATTTAGCGCTCTTTTTAAAAAAGGCGAAAGTACAATTGTTAACTACACTTCTGTACACGAATTTGATGATATTGTTGAATTCCTAATCGCTGCAGGCGCAAAAATAATAAAAACAGAAAACCATTTACAAGTATTCGGTCCTATCCAAATAAAAGGCATTACTTACAAAAATATGCATGACCCACACGACCTTGTAACTTGGATATCTGCAGCACTAACAACAAATTCTGAATTAACAATAGAAGGAATTGAGTATAAAAAAATGAAATTACAAACTCTGGAGAAAACTTTTGACAAAATGAATATAGATATAGATTTACATAAATTCACAACTAGAATTAATCCGCAGCTAACGAGCATCAAACCTCTAAAAATTTACGCCGGTCAATATCCGTTATTTACTTCCGAATGGCAAGTCCTTATTTCCCCTTTATTGACCCAGATTCAAGGAAAATCAGAGATTATCGAAACAACATTCGCCAACAGGATGCAGCATTGGAATGAAATGGCAAAAATGGGTGTCAAGTTTAAATTTTTCAAAGATCCTAAATACCCTGAAATAGACGGAAAACCCCGAGCAGTGAAAGTTAACGGCCCACAAAAACTTTATGGGGCTAAAGTTGACGCGCGGGATGTTCGAACAGGTGCCGCGCTCGTTATTGCAGGCTTAATTGCAAAAGGGAAAACCGAAATCAAAAACATAGAACACATCGAAAGAGGATATGAAAATTTAGTAGAAAGACTAAAATCCTCGGGAGCGAGTATTAACTATGTTTGAATAGATTATTATATATATGGAATATGTCTCCAGCGCCCATTGTTAGAACAACGTCACCTTTTTTAACATTTTTATTTATCCACTCTAAAGTTTTTTTATGTCCTCCAAGATAGAAAGCTTCAGGGTTGTTTTTTCTAGTTTCCTTTGCAAGCAGTTCAGATGAGACAGAGGCGTCTTTTGATTCTCGGGCGGAAGCGTAGATATCCATAAAACCAACAATATCTGCATCTGCAAAGGCTTCCGAAAATTCTTTAAATAAAGCCTTTGTTCTCGAATAGGTATGAGGTTGAAAAATTGACACAATTCTTTTTTTAGGAAACCATTCCCTCGCGGCTATCAGAGCTGCTTTGATTTCTTCAGGATGGTGAGCATAGTCGTCAAAAAATAATGCTTTCTTATATTCACCCATTTTCTCAAATCTTCTTCTACATCCCAAGTAAGATGATAAACCTCTCCTTAAATCCAACTTGTCTATCCCCAGAAAGTTTCCAACTATAAATGTAGCTGCTGCATTTTGTACATTGAACCTACCGCGAATGTTCAATTCCAAATTGTCGAAAATCCTATTTTCTTTCTTGGAATACAAAGAGAAAAACGTTTTCTGAGCTTTAAACTTAATGACCTTTATTTGCCAATCCGCTTTTTGATTAAAACCATAAGTTATCACCGGTTTTCTTAACCCTTTGATAGCGTCGGAAACATTAGAATTATCAATGCAGGCAATAAGCAAGCCATCACTAGGAAGTTTCTCAAACAGCTTTCTAAAGGCTTTTTTTGTATCCTCAAAAGATGCATAAATATCAGGATGGTCATATTCTATATTTGTAACAACCAAAATTTTAGGATTTAAAAGCATAAACTTTGGGATATTGTTAACTCCCGGAGAAACCACATATTCGTCAGCCTCGCAAACAAAATTTTTCCCTTTTTTATCAAATCTCCCCGAAACCCCAATCGGGTAAATATTACCAACACCTATTGCAAAGGAAGGATGTAACCCCGCATCGTTTAATAAAACTGTTATCATTGATGCCGTAGATGTTTTACCTCCTACTCCGCAAACGCCGACAACTTCCTTCGTATTAGCAAGTTCTGCTAAAAATTCTGCAAAGGTTGTTATCTTAATACCTAGATTTTTTGCACTTTGAACCTCAGGGTTTAAAAGTCCACTATGAGCTGCTGTCGTTACCAGTAAATCAGGTCTTGGACTTAAATTTTTTTCGCCAAATCCAATATTCCAATCAATATGATTCTTTCTAAGAAACACATCCGTCACAAATTCTTCTTCTACATCACTGCCAGTAACCTTAATCCCTAAATCTCTCATGCATAATGCTAATGCGGTCATTCCCACGCCTTTTATACCAGTCAAATGAACGTGTTTAAGTTTTGTTATATCCATACTTACCGTATAATTTCTTTCACCCCACCTTTTAAAGCAACTTCCACTGCTTCTTTGTCTGACCAGTCGTATTCGACTCCGTTATAAACCATGCTTTTTTCATGGCCCTTTCCGAAAATGACTACGACATCGTCTTTTTCAGCTAATTTTTGTATTGCAAACGAAATCGCTTCCCCCCTTTCGGGAATCCTAATATAAACGCGCTTTCTACTTCGATGATTCGAATCATCATACTGATTTAACTCAATTTCCTTGGCATTTGTTTTTTTTGCACCTTTAAGAATTTCCCTGATTATTTTATTAACGTCCTCGCTTCTGGGATCTTCGGCTGTAAAAATAGACGCATCCGCCAGCTTAACCGAAATCTTGCCCATCATAGGTCTTTTCAAAACGTCTCTTTCACCCGCACAGCCAAAAATAGAAATTACCCTCCCTTTATGTCTTTTTCTCAAAAGCATAAGTACGTTTTCCAAAGAGTCTGGCGTATGTGCAAAGTCAATATAAATATTAATCCCCTTATCATTTTCTACTTTTTCCAGTCTTCCCGGTAATTGCGGTAAACTTGCCAAAGTTTGCTGGATACTTTCCCAACTAATATCTAACCTCCTGGCGGCTGCTATTGCAGCCAAAAGATTTAATGCATTATACCTACCAACCAAATTAGATGTTATCTTATATTTTTCCTTCCCAATGTTAACTGCAAACCTCATCGCTTCATTTAAATGAAGTGGGCTGGCAGTATAATCTGCTTTACTCTTCAGAGAGTATGTTAGAAGCTGCGTCGTTTGTCTTAAAGTCTTTTTTATAAAATCGAAGGACTCGTCATCCTTATTTAAAATTGCCGTATTTACGGACTTAAAAAGTTTTGCTTTGGCTTCTTTATAGGCATCAAATGTTTTATGATAGTCAAGGTGCTCGTGAGTTATATTTGTCAAAATTCCCATTTCAAAATTAATCCCCGCCACTCTTTCCTGATCAAGTCCATGCGAGGTTACTTCGAGAACCGCATACTCGCAGTCAGCCCCGACCATGTGCGATAAAAATTTCTGGAGTGCAAGTGGTTCTGGATTCGTCACATGGAATCCCGTATCCAATTCCTTATCAGCTATTCTGGCGCTAATTGAAGAAACAAGACCAACGCTTTTCCCAGCGTTTTTCAAAAGCCAATATAACACATGTGCTACAGTTGTTTTTCCTTTGGTCCCTGTTACTCCAATCACTTTCAAAGACTTACTTGGATATCCATACCAAGCGGAGGCTAGTATACTTAATGCCAGGCGAGAATTTGTTACTTTTACGTATGTAATTTTTTTTAACCAATCTTTTTTTGGTTCTATCTCCCCAACAATCACGCTGGCTTTTTCTTTTATAACCTGAGGAATAAACATATGAGCATCTGTTTTTACTCCTTTAATCGCAACGAACAGAGTCCCTTTTTCTACCTGTCTTGAATCATCATTAATAGCATTCACGTTAACATCGGTAGAACCATAAGTTTGGCCTAAAGAAGTGCTTTCAAGAAGGTTTGCTAGCTTCATTTGATTTCCTTAATCTCTGCACCAAGCGAGCGTAGATTCCTTGCAAAGTCCGGGTGTCCTCGATACAAAGAATCTGCATTTAAAATGACCGTTTCTCCCTCTGCAATCATCGCAGCCATCACCATTGCAACAACAGCACGAATAATATATGGCGCCTCAAGTGTGCCACCCTTGAGTTTCTTTCCTGCTATTACCACGACTCTATGGGGGTCAGCCATAATAACCTCCGCTCCTAACTTTGTTAATTCGCTCGTCCAGAAAAGTCCGGATTCATACATCCAATTGTGAAATATCATGTAACCACTTGGAGCGGTTAGCGCTAAAGGAATAAAGTTTGGTAGAAGGTCAACAGGAAGTCCGGGCCAAGGTTGGGCTCTAACAACGTTAGTCTTTTTTTCAAAAGAGCCTGTAAATCGTATGTCCTGATTCTGGCGAACAATTGCTGTGTCATTTTCGTACTCAATATTAATGTTAAATTTGGAAAATTCATAATTTATCTGGGGAAAAAGCTCCGGATGTGAATTGTGTACCTTTATTTCACCACCGGTTGCGGCACCAAGAGCGAGAAAGGTTGCTATTTCGTTGTGATCATGCAAAAGCTCATATGTTACAGGTGACAAATTCTTCCCACCGCTTATCTCAAGGACATTTGTTCCAACTCCTTTTATATCTGCTCCGGCCTTAACCAGAAAATTGCACAAATCCTGTACCTGTGGTTCAGAAGCAACGCCATTCAATCCTGTTTTCCCTTTTAAAGTTACCGCAATCATTACAAGTGTACTCGTAACCGAAACGGCCATTTCTGTTAGCCAAACATTTGTTGCAACTGCACTGGTAGCGTCCATCACAACGCCATCGTCTACTTCTTTAACAACAATTGATAGGTCACGGAAGGTTTTATAAAAAGGTTCAAAAGGCCTAATTCCAAGAGTACAACCGCCCGGAAGTTCGGAAAAATCAACCTTCCTAAAACGCCCCAAAAGCCCCCCCCACATGAGAGCCGATGCTTTCATATCCCCCAAATCTTCTTCGCTCAAACTATGAAAGTCCATGCTGGAATTATCCAAAATCATCGTCTTCCTCACCTTGTCCCAAGCAATCTTTCCTCCTAACTTCTTCAAAATATGAACTAATTTGTCAACATCACTAATATCGGGAATGTTTTGAAGCGTTACTTTCTCCTCAAAAAGAAGCGTTGCAGGCAAAATGTGTACAGCAGAGTTCTTGCTTCCTGAAGGGTAAATTTCGCCCGATAAAACCTGACCGCCCCTAACTTTAATATTCATATCGTACTTATATATTCTATCACTAAAAAGCTAATTTTCAGGCTGAATTCCAAAATGAATAAACAAATCACTTGCAATTTTATACCAAAGAGGAGCCGCGGTCTCAGACGCCCAAGGAGATGATTTCGGTTCCTTAAGACTTATAAGCATCACAAATTTAGGATCGTCGTATGGAGCAAAGCCAATATATGATGCAATCGTCTTCTCTTCATCATAGTGCCCCTCAATCGGAATTTGAGCGGTTCCGGTTTTCCCGGCCACCCTAAATCCTCTTTTATATGCCCATTTCGCTTCGCCGCTTTTTGCTGCCTCGACCATCATTCCCGTCATTTCACCCGCTGCCTTTTCGGAAATAACTCGTTTCCCACTTACCGGTTTTATATCCTCTTCCCAAGAATCCTCCTTAATTTTATCTACAACCTGTGGAGTAATTTTTAACCCTTTATTCGCAATCACCGAAACCGCCGAAACCATCTGAATGGGACTGACCGCCACCCCCTGTCCGAATGCCGAAGTTGCCAAATCAATTTGCCCCCACTCGTCTTTTTCTCTTAAAACAGGATTGGCTTCTCCTTGCAGATCTATACCGGTTTTCTCTCCTATTCCAAAGCTACTAAGATAATCATATAATTTTTCGCTGCCAAGTTTTTGGGCAACATAGACCATGCCTACATTATCTGAGTGAACAATAACGTCAATCATTGATGATTCGGGATAATAAACCTGATCCCACGTCTCAATCAAATACTTATCAATCGCGATTGGGCCGCTACATTTATCACACTTAGTTTCTGGTCGAACAACGCCCGCGTCAAGTGCTGATGTCATTACCAAGATTTTGAAAATCGACCCGGGTTCAAATGACTGAGAAATTGCAGGATTTGTAAAAAACTCATTTCCAAATTTCCAGTACTTGTCCGGCTCATACGAAGGATACGAGCTCATTGCCAATACCGCTCCATTTTTGGGATTAATAACAATTCCTACGCCGCTTTCTGCTTCATATTTTTCTAAACCCCGAACCAGCTCTCTATCAAGAGTAATCTGAACAAATTTATCTATGTGTGTCAATAAACTTACGCCTTTAACAGCCGCAGCCTCTCTTCCCCTTTCAAGAAGAATCGGAAGTCCACCCACATCTCTTTCTTGGAGTAAATATCCGGGTTTACCCGATAAAGCGATATCATAAAAACCCTCTAGCCCAAAATAGCCAACGTCTCCTCCCTCTTCATCTTTTCCGACAAAACCCAAAAGCTGGGCAGCCATTGAAGCTTCGGGATAGACACGCTTTTCTTCCTTTTCAAACCCGATGCCCTCTAAATTAAGACTCTCTATCTCCTCTTTCACAACTCTATCGACTCTGTGCTTAAGGGGTACCCATAAAGCACCTTCTTTATCTAAAAGATTATTAAGTCGGTCGATTTCTATAAAAAGCTCTTTTTTGTCGTTTACGTCTTCAACAAAGAAAGGTGCGAGTCTTTCAGCTAATTTTTCGGTATCCGATTTGAGATCAGGTAAGTTTGCAAAAACAAGGTATACCTCGCCGCTTGCTGCAAGCCAACTTGCGTCAGATGCTAAGATATCGCCGCGAGTAGCCGAAACCAAAGATTGGCTTTGATACTGACTTCGCGCTTGAATTGAAAGTTCTTTTCCCTTCAATATCTGCCAATAAAATAACCTAACAAGAAGAGTTAAAAAGGCGATCAAAAACAAATAGAATATTATTTTGAGTCGAAGTGTCATTTGTCATCTTATAACTTGGGCAAAAGGATCTCCGATTTTTATGTAAAACGTATTACTAGCTTTTACGTATCCCAGAGCCTCGGCTTTCTCGCTAAGAGAAAGAAGTGATGTGGATTTAATCAACTCGTCCTCCAGTTTTTTGTTTTCCTCGCTAATAACATGAGACCTATTTTCCAAATCTGAAAACTCCGCGCCAAGAGCCCCCTGTTGAACGCTGAATATGACTTGTATGAATATAAAAAAGGCCAGCAAAAACCATAAAGATTTGGCTCCAGGTCTTAATTTATTTCGGTAGTCTCGTTTTTTGGTAAATCTCATTTTTTTTGTAAAATTCTCATTTTTGCGCTTCTAGCCCTCGGATTTTCCTTAATTTCTTCCGTACCGGGAATAATGGCTTTTTTTGAAATGATTAAAGCTCGTCCTGAATCCTCTATCACTTTAAAAAAATGCTTTGTCAGTCTGTCTTCCCCCGAATGAAAACTAATTACGACAAGTCTTCCACCAGATACTAGTAGTTCTAGCACTTGGGGTAAGGCTTGTCTTAAATTATCAAGCTCGCTATTGACGGCAATCCTTAGGGCCAAGAAAGGTAAAGTTGCGCCGTGAAGCTTTGGCTTTATCTTGTAATCGTCACCGATGACCATTAAAAAATCTCCAACAGTTTTTATTTCTTTCTTCTCCCTTACGTCAATTATCTTTTTTGCCAAAACTTTCGCTCTATCCTGGGTTAAGGTTTCCTTAAAAACCTGGGTAAGCTGACCAATATTAAGCGCTTTCAACAGGTCCGAGGCGGTGACTTTTTGATTAACACTATCCAGTCGCATGTCCAAAGGTACCGTTGAATCCTGAAACGAAAACCCCTTAATTTTTTTGGTCAATTGATAACTGGAAATCCCCAGATCAAAAAGTATCCCGTCAACTTGATCAAAGCCTTTTTCTAGCGCGATTTTCTTTAGATCTTTGAAGTTGCCATGAACGAGAGTATATGACCCCCGAGTCGGACTCGGAGTAGGGACGGGTACCATACGATACCCGTCAGGGACAGACACCGTATGGTGTCTGTCAGGGCAGGCTTCTATTAATCTCTCTCTAGCTATCTCCAAAGATTCGCTGTCCGCTTCAATCCCCAAAACGTTACCACCAGACTTAACAATTTCTATTGCATGACCACCTAAACCAACCGTTGCGTCAATATAGCGTGCTTGCCTGCCTGCAACTCTTTGCAGAGCACCGCGGGCAGGATTTTTAATGTGCAAGGCACTAAGTACTTCTCGAACCATCACCGTCTTGTGATTATTGTCTTTTTCGTTCATCTCTGGCCAACTCCTCGATGTAAGCCGCAGAATCTTTTGCCAAGCTTTTTTCCTTTTCTAGCCAGCTTTCTTTGTTCCAAATTTCAATCCTATCGCCAAGTCCGATGAAATAAAGTTCGTCCTCAAGATTTGCGTAACTTACGAGCCTATCGGGAATAACAATTCTTCCTTGATCATCAGGTACGGACTCATATGCTGAACTGAAAATAAACCTTTCGGTGTCCCTAACCGGTGTGGGTAACATCTTTTGACTTCCGGTCAATCTTTTTAATAACGCCTCCCATGAATCTCTGGCAACCAAAACCAAACAACCCTCATACCATTTGGCTAAAATAAAGCTTTCTCCAAGATCGCGTCTCAAAGGAGCAGGAACCGCAACGCGTCTTCCTGCTGCAAATTTTGCTAAATATGTTCCCAGGAACATTATTATTTGTCATAAGGGCAGATGAGGTTTGAAATAGTATTCACCATTTCTCACCATTTATAACCATTCTGATCTATTTTCACATAGGTGTCAAGGCCAAGATTACCCGAAACTTGAAGCTGTCTCAAACTTGTGTAAAATTGAGGGCTATTGAGTGCTTCCGAAGAAAATTCCTATATCGGAAGACCTATTTTCGAAAAGTTTCTGCCAGTTATTACCGTCCCAGTAATAAACATTATCAAAACCTAAATCTACTGTTCCGGAAACTTTTTGGGGAGACGAAGAAAAGATTCCATAAGGACCTGTTTCGACGTCAGAGGGAGATTCTCCCGGATATCCAACAGTACTCATAGCTACAAAAAATTCCTCGGACTCTTTTTCCAGCTCATAGTTAAATACTTTATCGATTGACGTCAAAAGGTCGGTTGAAGTTTGCATATGAAATTCGCTTTCAAATTTTGCCAGAAGTTTCCCTTGGGAATTTCTAAATTTCAAACTAATTGTCCCTTCCTCAACTCCTTCATCATACCTAAACTTACCGGAAGACTCACTTCCCAAAAGGAGATCGGCTTCGAAATTATCTTTAGCCTTAACGTCTACCGTCCCCGGAACTCCTTGAAGGACACCGTCTTTGGTCTTATATAAAAGTTCATAATCTAGACTTGCCGCGTCAATTGTAATTTTATCTATATTAAGATACAAATAATGACCGTCTTCGCTTGGCGTGAGGGAAACAATGGGGCGCTCATTTAAGGCAACATCCAAAAGTGCAATCTCTTCTTCAGGTTCTTCAGATTCTCCTCCCTTTCTTCCCCGAACAAATAGAAAAGCCCCGACAATTACCAAAATTCCGATTCCAAGAAGTATAAGCGGTAGGTATTTTTTCATGAATTATATGGTTGAATAGTTAAATTGTTACATGGCTAAAAACTACTGTCAATCATACAGCCATCTAATCATAAAGCTATCTAACTATTTCCTAATTTCTCCTTAAACCATCCTTCCAAATTGTCGATAATGACTCTTTCCTGCTTCGCCGTATCCCTATCTCTTATTGTTACAGTGTCATCATCAAGAGTTTGAAAATCTATTGTCACACACCAAGGCGTTCCAACCTCATCTTGCGCGAAGTAACGTTTGCCAATGTTACCGCGGGAATCCCATACTACGTGCAGATTTTTTGATAATGTTTGGTAAATTTCTCTTGCTTTACTTGCTAAGTCATCTTTGTTTGCCAAAAGAGGAAAAACTGCTGCTTTATATGGTGCAAGCCGAGGGTTTAATTTTAAGTAAACCCGAGGTTCTGAACTTGTCGAAGAATCCTCTGTTAAAGCATCAATAAGGAAAAATAATGCTGCCCTGTCAACACCACCAGAAGTTTCAATTACCCAAGGAACATACTCCTCACCAGCATCATCTTTATAAGGAAGCTTATGGTTTTTAAGATCGTAGTCTCCCCGATGATGAATTCCCTCGAATTCTTTCCATCCGAACGGGGAATTGTACTCGATATCAGTAGCAAAACGTGCATAATGGGCTCTTTCATCCGGCTCATGGTCCCTGTGACGAAGGTTTTCTTTTTTTATTCCAAGTCTTTTATACCAACTTAGTCTTTCTTCTTTCCAGTATTCAAATGTCTTTTTAGATTCTGACTCATCTGGTTTTACAAAAAACTCTAATTCCATTTGCTCAAATTCCCTGCTTCTGAAAGTGAAATTCCCCGGAGTGATCTCATTCCTGAAAGCTTTGCCTATTTGTGCTATTCCGAAAGGAATTTTAATTCTTGTCGAATCAACGACGTTTTGAAAGTTAACAAAAACACCTTGAGTGATTTCCCCACGAAGATAAGCCTTTTGTTTCGGCTCAGTGGTACCTAAAAACACCTCTGTCATCAAATTAAACATTCTAGGTACTGTCCATTCAACTTTCTGACCCTCATGCGTTTTCCCATGTTCTACTTTTGCCTCTTCGTTATCGGCACGAATTCGCTTATGACAAATCTTACATTCAACTAAGGGGTCTGTGAATGCATCCAAATGGCCTGAAGCTTTCCAAACTTCAGGATTCATGATGATAGCGGCATCGATTCCGACTACATCATCTCGGTCATAAACCATGTCCTGCCACCACTGTTTCTTGATATTATTTTTTAATTCGACTCCAAGAGGACCATAGTCCCAAAATCCGGTTAACCCTCCATAAATTTCACTTCCGGGATAAATAAATCCCCGTCTTTTGGCAAGAGAAGTAATTTTCTCCATCAAATCCATAGTTGAATTATAACTATTTGCTCATAGGCAATCCAGAAGGTGTATGGGACGCATAAATATTGGAAAATCATTTGAATTTCTTCATATAATTCAATGGTGACATTTGTCCCAGAGAATGATGCGGTCTTCTGGTATTGTACCAGATTAAGTATTTGGTAAGCTTTTCATTAAATTTCTCTTTGTCGGTAAGCATAAGATCATCATTTCTTTCGATAAACTCTTCTTGAATAGTCCTGTTGAACCTTTCAACAACTCCATTTACCTTGGGACTTTTCTGGTATATGAATTCGTGTTTAATACAAACATGATTTAAATAATCATCAAACTTTCCCAGAAACTCGCTTCCGTTGTCTGTTTGAACCACCCTTAGTGGATGTTCACATTGATCCTTAAACTCAATAAAGGAAAGTTTGGCTTGTTTGGAAGAAGGACTTGGAACCATTTTTACCCAGGCAAACCTGGTGACTATGTCAATTACTGTTACAAAGTAGTATTTCTTTTCCACCATCCAGATTGATATTGTGTCCATTTCAATATACCCGGGAAGTGTTTCGCGGGGCGAACGTTTAAGTCTTGGGGTGAGAGGTTTTCGCCTCTTAGACTTTCTTTTAATCGCAGTTTCAAAGAAAAACTTCCTTCTTTTGATGATAAGGCCGATTTTGGTTGTTCCGTATGAACTAAGCCCTTGGTTTTCGCAGTACTCATCCAAGAAGGGTTTAATCTTGAGTTTTCCCAATCTCCCGTATTCTTCTCTCATTGCTTTAATAAACTCCACAAGATTGGGGTCTGTTTTCATTTGCCTAGTGTTGGTGGGACGCGTTGATTTGGGAATAAGTGAGGATATTCTCTTTCCCGAACCTTCAAACACATTTCTCCAATTGTATAAAGAGCTCTTTTTAACACCAAAGGCGTGAACTGCTGACATCCACCCGTATTTGTAGTAATGATCTAAAACATGAAGTCTGAACTTAGCCGCATCAGAAACACCAAAGGTTAAACTGTTTGTAATTAACTTCATCAGGGTATTGTAATTACCCCGACTAATCTTTGGAAGAATATATCTTAATCTTGGAAAATCGCTAGGCATTTTGATACATTGTCATTCCAAAATGTATCGCGTCCTAAACAGAAGGAACAAAGGTTTAGAAGTGAAAACCTTCATAAGGCTGTTTATCCTTTTTTATAACATATATTTTGCCGGATTCCTTCTTTCTGCAAAGTTCAACTGTAAACTTGGCAATCGTTTCAGGAGAAATGGCGTCTTTAATATATTGAGGAAAATATTTTTTATAGCTTTCGGTTGCCGTATCGGAAGGAGAAATGCAATTCACGTAAATCTGCTTTTCTTTCAATTCATCAGCTAGCCCAATTGTAAGATCTTCAATTGCACGCTTTGAAACGTAATAAGGAAGCCAGCCTTTTGCACCGGATTCAAAGGTGCCTGAAATGTTTACAATATGACTTCCTTTAGGCATCAGAGGTACTAAAGCATGTGCCAGTAAAGTCGGGGCAATCATTCCTACCATGTACGTATCGATAATTACTTTTTGAAAAAAAGTCTCAAAATCTATTCCAGCATAAACTTCATTTTTTCCGTGCCAAATCCCCGCTACGTTTATAAGTAAATTAATGTGCTTCAGATCTTTTTTTATTTTTGAAGCACTATTATTTATCGACTCAAGTCTGCTCAAATCCGATATGTAGATATCTCCTACCCCCCCCGCCGCCTTAATAAGTTTTAAAGTCTTCCTAAGCCCATTTTCGCTTCTTGCAAGAAGTGCGACAAAACAACCATCCTTTGCTAATTCAGTTGAAATTGCCCTGCCGATTCCCGTGCTTGCACCAGTAACAACTGCTTTATTGTTATTAAGTTTCATAACGATATTTTACTTCTTACAAGGGCCATCCCCATAAGCTAGTCCTTTCCACTGTCTAATTCTAAAGTTTTTATGTCGGGGAGTTTATTATCCATAACTCCCTGCAATTCACCAAACATTCTCGAAGTATTAAGCTGCATCCTTTTAAGCTCGGTTTCTCGTTTTTTCCAGATCCTCTCCATTGACCTTCGTTCGGTTAACAAATCCTCCTCCATTGTTTTAACCCCGTCTGCGAAGGCCTCAAAGCGGTGTCTAAAAGCATCGCTTTGAATA
>Ga0209641_10002093_pt1 | contig 17307 bp, 17 predicted proteins | sample RifCSP16_1_FD_184022 | JGI IMG/M metagenome (GOLD analysis project Ga0209641, IMG submission 184022) | Soil microbial communities from Rifle, Colorado - Rifle CSP2_sed 16_1 (SPAdes) (version 2) | ecosystem: Environmental > Terrestrial > Deep subsurface > Rock core/Sediment | place: Rifle...
CGGTAATTCAACGAAAACAATGTCCTTCAATTGCTGTTGTGCAAAATCGGTAATGCCCATAATAACCTCTTTGGAATTCAGTTTCTTCACCCATTCATGCGTCTTTGTGTATAACAGTTCGTTAGGTATATTCATTTATTTGAGTTCCTTTTATAAAAGTTGTATTGACAAAGATTAACTATGGTTTAATTTGTCTTCCCCTTTTTGTATTTATCTTTTGACACTGCTATAAAATGGGGTCTTTACAATACGTGCCTTATAACTATTATCTCTGATTTGAATTTGTAATTCCTCTCCTATTTTGGCGTATCGGGATTGTATAAGGCACAAACCAATGTTTTTGTTTGTGGATGGACTAAATGAGCCACTGGTAACCTTACCAATCATCTCGTTTCCTTTATAAACAAGATAATCATGACGGGGAATGCCCCGGTCTATCATCTCAAATCCAGCCAGTTCTCTGTCAATACCTTTTGTCTTTTGTCTTGATAAAGACTCTTTGCCAATAAAAGCACCTTTATCAAATTTCACTGTCCAATCGATGGTTGTTTCAAGGGGAGTTATTGTTTCATTCATATCATTCCCATACAACAAAAGACACGCCTCTAATCTCAGGGTGTCTCTTGCACCGAGACCGATTGGTCTTAAACCATCTTGCTTGTTCTTATCGATGAGCAGATTCCATAGTTTTACGACCCGTTCTGAATCTACAAATATCTCAAAACCGTCTTCACCGGTATATCCTGTTCGGGATATTATTATTCGTGTACCGTCCCACACATAATCATCAAAGGAAAACCTTTTTATGTAATCAAATTTACTGTTGAGAGCAATTTCAAGCATATGGGCGGATTCAGGACCTTGCAATGCGATGAGCGATATATTGTCGGTCAAATCCTTTATTTCAATTGGTTGATAGTTTGCGGCCTGCTTTTGCAGCCATATAAGGTCTTTTTCTGTATTAGAGCAATTCACCACCAGCATGAAACGTTTTTTGTGCCATTTGTAGACGAGGATATCGTCTATAATTCCGCCTTGTTCATTGCAAATGGGGGTATAGAGAACTTGTTTATCAGCAAGTCGACCTGCATCGTTTGTGATAATTTGCTGAATGAATGGAAATGCCTTGTCTCCTGAAACCTCAAATCTCCCCATGTGAGAGATATCGAAAAGACCGGCATTTTTTCTTACACAGAGGTGCTCGTTAATGATACTGTCGTACTGGAGGGGCATTACATAGCCATAAAAAGACACCATCCTGGCATTACATTTCAGATGCGTATCGTAAAGTTGTGTCTGTTTCATGGTACATTGATACTATTTATTCATCATCGTACTTGTATCCGCAGGTTGGCTTAAGATGATAAAAATAATCACTTTCATTATAAGGGTAGAGTGAACACATAAGTGGTTTTTGATCGTACACATTACACAGGGAGAGTCCATTTTCATCATAGGCGAGATGCTGACATTTAAGCGATGCATGACAACACCGCCCGCACCGCAGACAATCCCCTTTTCGTCTCTTTATGGAAGTATAAATTTCCCGTTTATTGAAGACATAGGAAGTCCTTCTCCATATCTGAAACAAAAGTGCAGAACAGAAAATATCTATCCTCTGTGTTACTTGCTGAACTTTTTGCAAGACTCTAATCTTTTTTATTTCAAGCTTGTTGATGAACTCTGTCATGAGTTTTTACCCTTTTCAAAAAATTAAATAGAAAATTTTATTCACATTTCATAACAAATTTATATATTCCAGTCAAGATAAATGACTATGAATAAGAAAATTTGTTATGCACCACTTATCAGAAACAATGAACTTGAAATTTCAAGATAGTTTGCAATTGACTTCAAAAATGCTTTATGGAATAATTATCTTATGATTCAATTCAGCGAAAAATCATCAAAATTTCTTAAGATAGGCACTGTATTATTCTGTCTCATGTGTCTCTTTTTTGCAATCAATATGGCCTCCAAGTACGAGCAACAGAAGACAGAGACCGAAAGGCATTGCAGTAAAGGAAAGGAACTTGAAGAGAAGATACATGAACTGTCAACCATAAACCAGGAACTCTTGCAAATGCGCTATGCGTTAGTGCAAGAAAAGGATCAATTAACAAAAGAAATCCGTGCCTTGCGCGAAAAATATGCTGAAGTGGAGGATTGGAAACTTACCACAAAAAAAGAAACATCCCCGGTAATACAATCTGATACTATAGCACCCACCAGGAAAACAGAAGAGACACAAGAGGCATCAACCTACAAATAACGAACTGCTCTTATTTTCCCGCACTCCTTTTCTCCCTGCTCAACCTTTATGTTTCCTAAATATATTGTGGTTACCTTATGGATATCCTGCACAGGGGTAAAGAGGGTTAGGTTATCATTCAAAGGGTCTAAATCAATAATTGTGCCCAGTCCCAGGGTATTGCCGTCCTTGTCGTTCAGGCCAACAATGAGGTCTTTTAATTCGACTCTCTCCGTACACGCAATCGAGGTAACACTAAAATACTCTTTTAATTTGTAAAAAGACACCGATTCAACCAACCGATCAACTACTATCAGAAGTTCAGACCCGCATTTTTCTATATACAGATATTTCGTATCAGGCATATAGGTTTCTTTTGGTAATTCCAAGGGATTTATCCTTTGACCGGTACCTAAAATGCAAGAGGGAAATACCACCGTGTGGATGGGGCAATCTATTACCTTTGCCGATTTGAAATACGCTTTATATCGTTCGTTCCTGTATTTCTGCCTTTCGGCTTGCGAACGGGTTACTACCTGCTTTGAGCATGTCAGTCTTATGACATGCCAGCCCATTTTTTCATATCCTCTCAAGAGGTGTTCCATTTCGTCTTCTGCTTGTAACGCAATAATCCATTGGGGACGCACCATTTCTATTTTGTATTGTTTAAGGATTCGGGCGGCAGGACCGTCAATAAAACCTGTCGTGTCTACAAGGGTTATTTGTGAGACTTGTTGAAGGGATTTATCTACCATTTTTTTTACGGCATGGAGGGTTTGCAGCAAAAAACCTTCCGGTGCGGTATTTCCCACGAAATGTAAGTCAAAGAAATTTGAGTAATCACGCTGCTGCTGCGGAGGAGTGTTAAAAATCTTCAGTCCCACCGTGGTTGGTGGGCCTATGGTGGATTGTCCCAGGTCACTATCGACATATCCAACACGTATCCCGGAAGCCGTCCACGTGTTGGTCAGATATTTACAAAAAGTGCTCTTGCCGCTATCGATCCTGCCGATAACGATACACATAACAATATTTGCTTTTGTGTCTTGTTTTATCCGGTCAGCAGCTTGCTCCCATTCTCTTGGGATATCGATAGTGTTCATTATCAAAAATGGTTATTGAGTTAGCTCAGCAAACAACAATATATTGTACTAATACTGCTCAAAATGTCTCTATTTGTTGTGTCTTCTGAAGGAACTCAATAAGCATTTTAAGAAATTATTTCTAATGGGGAATACCACCAAGAAAAAGATTTAAGCAATCTTGAGTTAAAATAATTGGTAGATACAAATTTGAATACTTAACTTTTTAAGGAACGATAATCTTTACCTCTATGTTCAATGTCATAAATTTTTATGTGTTTGTATTTGTCGTAAACCCAGTAAATTATGCGATAATCTCCAACTCTGACTCTGCAAAGGCCACGAAGGTCGTCTGGCAAAGATTTAAGTGGATGATGTATTATTTTGTCAGCATTTTCTGCAAGCCAATCAATTTTTTGAGCAATCCTTTTTTGTACAGGGTTATCTAACTTTTTAAATGAATCTTCAGCATCTGGTAAAAACGTTATTTTATGCATAGTTCTTTTTTAAGAGATTGCCAATCTTTCCCTTTTTCCTGAATGTCATCTTGTCTCGCTTTACGCATTTTTCTTATAAATTGAGGATTTTGCGATAAAAGCCAATCTTCAAGATCTTCTTTAGTATTTGCCGTTTCAAAAACACTCAGTGGAAATGTAACTTTACCCGTATTTGATTTTTTTCTGGTTATTGACATGCAGTAATTCCTTTCTTCTTAAATTAATTTTTCCCTTTTTCCAATTCGTAGCATGGAGAGCCTCACATTTGAACTTCTGTATATAAATTGATATTCATTGATGTAATCTTAAATTTTTAAAAGTTATAAAATCTAAATGGTTATTGAGTTAGCTCAGCAAGCAACAATATATTTTACTAATACTGCTCAAAATGTCTATATTTGTTGTGTTTGCTGAAGGAACTCAATAAGCATTTTATCAAATTGTACAGTTCATCTCACCACAGAGAACTATTACTCAAATTTTATATCCTTAACCTCCAGTTCCAGGTTCTCGCCATCCATCCAATTATTTATTTTTACCGCAAAGGCAAGAGAACACGTTTTTCCATTTTGTTTCAGCCTATCAATTCGTTCTCCCATCCCGAAAGCGACGGCTCGAATAGCAACATCCCCCTGTTTGGCATAAAAACTCAAATGCTGTCCCTTCGAACCAATACGTCGCGGCTGACCAACAATCTTCAAATTCGTGGCAGCAAACAGAGGAATGGGATTTCCTTCCCCGTGAGGGGCTATACGTGCAAGCTCTGCTACTAATGCCTTCGATAACATTGAAAGCGTGACTTCCGCATCGATGTTCAAGATGGGCACGAGGTCTGTCTTGTTAAGCCTTTGAGACGTTGTACTATTGAGCATCAGGCGGAATTCGTTAATGTTATCCGGGTGTATCTTGAGCCCCGCAGCCTGTGCATGTCCTCCCACAGAAAGCAACTTGCTTTTACAATATTCCAGGGCTTCCAGTATGTGAAATGAAGGAATAGAACGTGCAGAGCCGTGGCCTATATCCTCTGCTATGGCAATCATCACCGTAGGACGGTTAAATTCCTCCACAATTTTAGAGGCAATAATACCGATAATTCCGGGATGCCACGCCTGGTCTGCTAATACGATGGCGGTAGTTTCATCGAGGTTAATTTCACTCATAACTTTTTTTCTGGCAGATGCCATGATATCAACCTGAATATCCTGTCTCCTTTTATTCTCCTGATCCAGAAAGCTTGCTATTTCCACGGCCCTCTCGCTGTATGTCGTGGTCAACATCTCGACTACGATGCCTGCTTTGCCCATGCGACCAGGTGCGTTTAGCCGGGGGCCGAGACGGTATCCCACATGAAAGGCATCGAGATTTGTATTGGAAAGATCTGCTATATCAAGAAGCGCCCGCAATCCCGGAATTTCCGTGTATTGCAGTGCGCTGAGTCCGTATTTTGTAAGGATACGATTTTCACCCAGGAGCGGCACCACATCGGCAATCGTACCCAGCGCAACCAGCCCAACAGCATTTAACAAGAAATCCTTGAACTCCGCGGATACCTTCTTATGAGGAGAAAAGTGCTGTCCAATGGCCCATGCCAGCTTGAAGGCAATACCAACACCCGAAAAATGTTTAAAGGCGCATTGGGATGTTTTCAATTTCGGATTGACTACCGCAAAGGCATTCGGTATTTCCTGTCCGGGTTGATGATGGTCGGTAATAATCAGATCAATGCCAAAGGCGCGTGCGACATCCGCCTCCCGGCAGGCGTTGATACCGCAATCCACCGTCAAAATGACGTCTGCTCCGCCTTCTTTCAGTTTCTTAATGGCACCTGCATTGAGACCGTATCCCTCCTCCAACCTTTCCGGTATATAGTAACTGACCTGTCCACCCACCAATTTCAAGCACCGGTACATGAGCGCTGTCGCTGACAGACCATCAACATCATAATCTCCGTAAATGACAATTTTTTCTCCCCTGCGTACGGCCTCGTTAATCCGAACAGAAGCCTTTTCAATATCAGGCAGAAGGCTAGGATCTCCCAATGCAGCAATCTGGGGTTGGAGAAAACTTCTGGCAGAAACGATATCAGTTATACCACGGTTGATAAGGACTTGTGCTAACAGGTGTGATATTTTGAGTTTACTGGCAATTTCTGTCTGCAGTGACTTATTAGGAGGGGGAAATATCCACCTTTTACTCATAGTATGTTTTGTATACGTGAAAAATCAAATGTTACAAGATATCAGAACTCAAATTTTCATAGCAAGCCATAGACACAACACTACGATTCTTAAGTTTTATGACTTGTCTTTGTGAATTTTTATATCATTCAAGGTAACATTATTCTACTGAGATTTTAAAGGCTTTCAAGGAATATTTTTATTTTATGCAACAGATTTATCCTTTAACAAAGGCCAATGCAAGGCCTCGCGCAGTTGGACATAGCTTTCCGCACAGCGTCGGGCAAGGTTTCTGACCCTGCCGATATAACCCGTACGCTGTGTGACTCCAATAGCTCCCCGCGCATCCAGCATATTAAAGGTATGAGAACACTTCAAGACATAATCATAGGCAGGCAGCACGAGGTCTTCTTTTAAGAGTCGTTGACATTCTTTTTCATAGGTATCAAAGAGTTGGAAGAGCATGGCCGTATCTGCCACCGTGAAATTATACGTGGAGAATTGAACCTCGTCCTGCCTGTGAATATCCCCATAGGTGTAGCCTTTGGTCCATTCAAGGTCAAAAACGGATTCTTTTGCCTGAATGAACATAGCAATGCGTTCGAGTCCGTAAGTAAGTTCGAGGGTGATAGGTTCGAGTTCCAAACCACCTGCCTGCTGGAAATAAGTAAACTGAGTAACCTCCATCCCGTCCAGCCATACCTCCCAGCCAAGACCTGTAGCGCCAAGGGTTGGGGATTCCCAATCGTCTTCAACAAACCGCACGTCATGTTTCACGAGATCGATACCCAGGAATCTCAAACTGTTTAAATAGATATCCTGTGAGTCATCAGGCGTGGGCTTGATTACCACCTGGAACTGGTAGTAATGCTGTAATCTGTTGGGATTTTCACCGTATCTGCCGTCGGCTGGCCGTCGGGAGGGTTCTACATAAGCGCATTTCCAGGGTTCAGGGCCAAGCGCCCTGAGAAATGTCGCGGGGTTAAAAGTGCCAGCCCCTTTTTCGAGGTCATAAGGCTGCCATATCACACAGCCGTAATCTGCCCAATAGTTTTGTAATTTTAAGATAATTTCCTGAAAGGTCATCATAGTCTTTAAGGTAATGTTTAAAAATTTCAAGTTATTCCTACGCAGTCCCCCTTAACAAAGGGGGACATAGGGGGTTGTGTTTTTACGGGGTTACTCCCCATTCCCCGTATTCACGAGGACGAGTTTCATGAGGACAAGTCTACAACCCCCTAGCCCCCTTTTCTAAGGGGGATTCTCTATGTCATACATCGTATAACCCGCATGAATAAAATGAAAAAACCAATCACCCTCCCTAAATTCCTCCCATCAAGGGAGGAATTTTTTGCAATTCATGTAGTTGCCGAATGCCCGCTTTAAGATTATGCCACAAAACCACGAAGACACAAAATGAATTATTTCAATCCCTGAACCTTTGTGGTTTATTCGTGTCTAGTATTTATACGATTATACCTGTATTTCTTCAAAACCACGCAGGCGGAAATCAACCTCTCCCAGTCCTTGTTCATGCGCTTCTCTGATATAACCCACGTCTTTCGGCTGGATACCAAACAGGGTTGCGCCGTAGGCGTCGACGGCAACCGGATCAGTGCTTACAATGATGCGTCTTGCACGTTCGGGAGAATTGTCAACATCATCCAGCCGCCCACCCGTAGGACCATGATTTTTCAATATCCTGAAGGCATCGAGTACGGTAAGGTCTATTTTGACGAATTTATTGAGGTCGGCAATCTTGGGGTGTATATCGGTGTGGAGACTGCCCCTGTCGCCTCCAATCATGCCAAAGACGTTTTTGAGTCCCATAGAAAGCCTCGATGTGCCGTGCTGTTTTGCAATAGGCACGTTGATAAGCACGTCCACTTCATTTGCATACACCATTTCTTCGTAAAAATCCCAGGACTTTAAAACCTTGCTGCCGGGGATTGAAAATTCCTGGAAACGGCGGTTATCAATATATGTCACATCTGCACCTGCTTTCCGTGCCGCTGCGGCAATACCACTATTCTCATACGATGGTTCCGGGTTTGCAGAACAGGTGTGATCCATGACTTTTACTCTACTCGCACCAGCCTCCCGACACAACTCCACGAGGGCTGCCACCACATAAGGATTGGTATTGGCGGCGAATTCCGGTTTTTGATTCCAGGCAATGTTGGGTTTGATAATGACCCTGTTGCCTTTGGAAATAAGTTTATCCATACCGCCCAGGGCATTCAAGGCGCGCCGTACCATCTCTTTTATGATTGCGGGTTCATCGAGAGCATCAGAAACATTCCCGTGAGCGACAACCAGTCCCGGCCTTAAGGCATGTTCCTTATGTTTTTTTAAGGCAGGCATTCTCCTGATGGCGCTTAAATAGGATAAACCATAGATGCCTGCACCCACGGCAATACCGGTCTTGAGAAAAGTCCTGCGTGAAATTGTGTTGTCCATAACGATATGGTATTATTCAAATTTTGTTATCGTCTATATTATATAGTTATAGAGAAATGAAATCTAACTTAGTTTTTAAAGTTCTCAGTCTTTTTTCTATATTTTCATAATCTCCTCTGGTGCGATGTTGTAAAGTTCATAGGCAATTTCGTCTATCTGTTTCTCCATCGCGACTGTTTAAGCAGCACTGACAATATTGATCTCAAGGTGTTTTCCCAGAGCCGTCGCAACTCGTTCCAATGTAGAAAGTTTAATATCCTCCGCATGATTCTCAATCCTTGAGATAGCAGTCTTTTTAGTTTTAAGCCTTCTTGCAAGTATCTCCTGAGTCAATCCTGCAGATTCCCTTGCCTGACGGAGGATTACTCCAATTTTAAATTCCTCGTATCCCTTCTCAAACCCCTCTGCAAAGGCTTTATCTCTTTTTTCCCTTTCTCTGATATATTTTTTTAAGCCGCTCATATCTTTTCCCTCACAATTGCAATCTCATCTGTAATTAAACCTATTGCGGCGGATTTTTCTGTCAATAAATCTGGTAAGCGTTACTCTAATTTTTAATTTATCCTCTGAGGATAAATAAGTCAGCCTTTTCCCACAAAATTTACCCCTCCCTCCTAAATGCATTCCTAAGTTCAGTAAAATTCTTCGGGTCATATTTCTCAAATTTTTCCTGCTCTACATAAAGCCAAGCATAATGCACATCAGATTGAACCGAGTTAATGTCCTCACACCATTGGCTTAATCTCTTAATTTTAAGCAGGTCATCCAAGTCTTCACGACCTTTTGTTTCTATAATATAAATTTCCTTTTCAGCAGCCTTTACAAGAAAATCGGGATAGTATTCAGATATTGCCCCCTCGTCATTGCGATAATCTATTTTAAAATGAACGGCAAAAAAGTTTTTAGCATAAGAAACAATATCATTGCACCCATCCAAGAAACCGGCAAATTGAAGCTCAAAATGGCTATCCCCAATGATTTTATTGAATACACTCTTTTTAGGAATCAAATACCCTTGTTCTTTTACTACAAACGGCCGGCATTTGCTGATTTTTATATAATCCCTTATCTCTGCTTCTCCCTTATCAAGGACTGTCAATTCGTTAATCTGTTTCTTGAAAGTTTCTATAATAGTTTTCGTTGCCTCAATCTCAGATATTTAAATCGTCAAGGTCGACTCTTTCAGTAAATAGGCGTGCTTGTATGAATTCCTTTACCTGCCCATATAATATATCGTAGCCGCTCACAAGCCGTAATTCCTTCATTATCACTTGGGCAAAATATCCTATAACGCTCTGATAATTTGCCGCAAAATCAGTATCCATCTCTGTTGTGTGAGTAATCTCTCCGGTAGTAATATCCTTAAAGACTATTTGACGCTTTTCTGCCTCGCTGAATTGTTTAACAGGAAGCCTCTTGTGATTGAAGTTTGCAATATTCAATTCTGAAAGGTTTTTATATTCTCTATTGATTTGAACCATGCCAGCCTTTCATCGTGGATATGGTGGGCTTCATCGTTCAAAACCACTAATTCGTCTATCTCCCGCACAATATCGCTCAGATTGATTTTTGATTCATTTGTAGCCCCAACCGGCTTCTTGCCAAGAAAATAATCCGATGTATCCTCATCCTCAAAAGTCGGGCCTTTACTGTTATCTTCATAAACACGATGAATATTGGTAAGAAAGATATTCCCGGTCTTCCTGACAATTCCAATATCATCCTGAATATGCAGCGTCAGTTGAAAATCATCCCTCCAATTCTGCCCCTCAAAACCATTGTCAGGCAATACAGGGTCTTGAAAGAATATTTTAAGCCCGTCAAAATCGTTTCTGATGCGGTCAAGCACTATGATATTCGGGGTTATTAACAGAAAATTCCTTGCAAGGGTTGAATCAGGCTCATATACCTTGTGAAAGTAACTCCATGCCAATATCAGGCTCATAACCTTTGTCTTGCCGCTTCCTGTTGCCATTTTAATCACAAACCTTTTCCAATTCTCGGCAAACATCCCGGCAGAAACAGCGCCAGAACTGTCAAATCTAATCAAATCGTATTTATCTTTAACCCCTACCACTTCATATAAATACACAACTGTTTCAACCGCCTCCTGCTGTCCGAAATAGTATTGGAATTTCACCCCCGATAAAGGCATTCGGGGGCGTGCCTGTGTGCCATCTGCCTGTGGCAATAGATGTTCAGTCTGAAACCACCACTTTAAAAGGGCGATACTTGTGGGACTTGCGCCCTTATAGTCAGCATCACGCCATTCTTTAACTTTTTTCCTAATGGAAGCAACAAGGGGCGGCAAGAGTTTTTCGTATCCCTGCTCCCGCAAAGCCTCATCAGCCGGAAACCAGCGATAGTCTGGCTCAAGTATTTCGTATGGAGATTTTGGAAATTTAGGGTGCAGCGCCATGTTTAATTGCCGCGAGGCGACTCCTTAATCTTTCGCTGATTCTTGTTTATCTTTGCCATTAGAGATTTTTTCTTTAATTAACAGACTTAAATAGTTTTCATTCTTTACCTTATCCATAATTTTCAACAATATGGCAATACCAAATAACCGAGAATGAAGAAACAGATTACCGGTATCCGCGTCAATCTTTATACTTCCACGTTTCTGTAAATCAGGGAGATATTGATAAACATTTTTTATCTCAGCATATTCCATAATCTCCTGCTTGGATAATGGTTGCCACGCCACCGCCAAAACATCTAATATTTTTTCTCGTGCGCCGGCTTTTCCATGAAAATCATACATTTCTGCAAAATCTTTTCTCTGAAGCTCTGCCGCCGTACGATGAATAGCCTTGTCCCAATCAGAACTATCAATCTGATTGTCAATATCACATTCAAGTAAATTATGCCCTAATAGTTGAATAGAATGCGGATATCCGCCTGTTGCCAAAATATTGTTGTCAAGCGCTGCCTGATCCCATGTTACTCCCGCCTCTTTAAAACCTTTGATCAAAACCTCTTTTGCTTCCTCAACAGGCATTACACCAAGCACTATTGCATCAAACTGCCTTCTTGCCGATGGATCGCCTTCAAAGAAATCTTTTAACGCACTTTCATAGCCGATAAGCAAAAATGATATATTCCCCAAACTCTTTACATCAAGCGTTGTAATAATTCCCCGCAACAGCTGCGCGCAAGTTTCAATGTCGCTCATGTTTTGAACTTCATCAATCACAATAAGCACGCCATCACGCTTTTTATTCTCATCCGCTTTCTTTATTGCCTCTATCAAATTAGAAAGTATTGAAATCAGTTGGTCTCTAATCACAATATTCTTTTCTTCGGTTGACTTCATTTCCAGAGAAAACGCGCCAATGGTAAACTTGCCGTTTTTCAATAATGATCCCAACCTTTTCCCTAATGCCTCAAGAACATTAGGCGACATTTTATCCGTAAGTTCGTTTAAACTGGCTTGTAAAACCGCGCTGATATTTTGCCCTTTGTCTATTGTGTAATAGGAAGTAAGGAAATTAAGCGATCCGATACATGCATCTTCATTCTCCGCTATGTACATAATCAGTTTTGCCAGTGCGGTTTTGCCAATTCCTCTCTCACCGGAAAGGAAGAAACTTGCAGGCATCCCTTTCTTCACTTGTTCCATTTTCCTTAAAATTTTAAGGACATACTCAGTTCTTCCCGCAAAGAGATTTGTTGAAACCACAGAATTGGGATTGAATGGATTATATTTCTTCATATATCACCCCTCTTTTTTCATATATTGCATATATATCAGACCGATTTCTAATATATTCCGCATAGAAACCTCATATATTCATCTCCACCAATGCTATTCTTTTGACGGCAAAGGATAGGTTTTGACCGCAATCAAAACTTTAATCTTTTCTATGGGTAATTCTTCGCCTGTTTTAGAGATGAGATAATCCATATTTATTACTGCAATAATTCTGAAGGTAACGGCTCGCGATACTGCGGTGGCACATTCGTTCACCTTTTTCAAAGCACATCAAGGCTATCCGTTTTTCCTGCATAATCAGATTTTTTAGCCTTGCTATCTTATCGTTTCTTTGCGGCAGGATTTCGCTTTCATAAATTTTAAACAAATTTATATAATCCTCTTGATTGTCCAATTTTTTTCTATGTCGGCTTTCTATGCCAAGCTCCGGAACGGAGATATATTTTATTCCTGTCTCTTCCACATAATGTTTCAGCGACCTGCCGGTAAATCCATATTTCATGCTTACAGGATTATTCCTGATATCAACAAGCGCCTTAACATTATTTGCAATAAGGGTGTTAAGAAAAGCGTCTAAACTTCTGCCTTCATAACCTATCGTAAAAATGCGAGCTTCTTGAAACAATGGACTGTTGGCAGGATTATACGGCAAATACGATTTTGGATTGTTCTCGTTGTGAATGGCAAAATACGGATAGCGGGCATAAACATAATCTTTAATTTTCGCTGCACTCATTTTGCCGTATTTATTATGTACCTTTTCTAATGCGGAAGACATCGCGCTATTTAAGCCGCCAATTATTTCGCTAGCGCGCCTCTTGTCAATTACGTAATAAGGCAAATCAGAGAGAACGCCCTCGTTAATCAATTTTTGAATATCAAGTTTCATTAAACTAAATGAATAAGGTCCGTATTTATACGGGAAAAAATCGTATAGCGAACAGCCGCACGGCTTCAATTCTTCCTCGCAAAGCAAAAACAACGCCTTTACAAGCAGGGTTTTGCTTTTAATCTCTCCAGAGATGGAGATATAGCTTAATAAAGCCTTTTGACGATTAAGGAGCATAGTGTTTATAATACTACGAATTAGCTAATTTGCCTCACCATAAATTTTGGGAATTTAGGATGTAATGCCATTGTAATTTATTTAACCAATTTTCTCGAATGGATATGCGTCTTTAATATTATGGTTTAGATATGATCCAACTGATGGAGCGTTTTTGAGAGCATCAAATTCAACATTTGGAACGTTTTTGTAATCATATTCAGAGCCATTGAGAAATCGAATTCTTAACGTTTGCGTTGTTTCATCATAACCAATACTTTCAACATTTGAAGAAGATACAGGTATCATTTGGATGCTTACCATAGTTTTACCTCCTTATTCGGAAAATTTCTGGCTGCGCCAATATTCTAATAACTTAGCATAATGTTTTTTCTCAGGTTTTTCTTTTGTCCATTCGTCTGAAACAGATGGGTCAGAGCTTCTTGGAGCATTAGCTATTTTGGTGAATTTAACCCTAGATGGTATTTTTACTGCTTCACCTAAAATGAGCCCCTCTCCAGTTCTCAAACTTGGAAGCAATCCCACCATATCATATAGTTCATCTTGCACAACGGCTGAAACATGGCCACGGTCTCCCTTATTAGACATCCTAAGTGCGACAAGTGTACCGCATTGGCTTAGAACAGTTTCATCGAGTTCAGTAGGTCTTTGAGTCACGAGTAATAAACCTACACCATACTTTCGGCCCTCTTTTGCAATTGTCTGCACAGTTCGGGATGAGATGGAGTTTTCACCGGCCTTCAAGTAATTATGAGCTTCTTCAAGCACAATCAACAGTGGCTGCTTTCTCCCACCGACTGGAAGATTTTGAGACCAAAACAAAGCATCATAAACAATCTTTAATATTGAACCGGAAATAGATGTCATTACCTCTGAAGGGATTCCAGAAAGGTCTAAGATAGTTATTGGCTTTTCATGCGATAGCCAATTTTCCAAAAGACTATCCAAATCAATTGTGATTTTTCCTTTTAAATCAGGCGCCAGATCACCTGCATTGAACAAAAATCTAAACCGTTGGTCAAGTATCCTGTTTCTCATAGCATCCAAGAAGGATAGGATGCCCTTCGCTCTATTGTTTATAAATGGAGCTGCACTCCCTAGACTTGCTGGTGGATAAACATTATGCTTTAGGGTACATGGATCACCCTGCGTAACTAATGCTGATTTATTTATCCTACCATTGTCTGTAAAAGTCTGACGTTCAAAATCATCAAGTTCGTACCATAATTGATTCAAACTAAAGGGTATAGGGCTATCCGCTGTTATTGTTAGTTCTGGCGGAGGAACGCTTAAATTCTTTGAGGATTGAATTTTCTTTTCAAGTATTTTTTCTCTTACATAATCACGATTAATCTCACTAAGGTTTCCGGCAAATGAGGACAGCAATTCGTTGAATGGCAATGCCCAAAAAGGAATTAATAGTTCATTTTGGCCTTTGATCACATCTGCACCCACTTTAAATACCTTACTAAAATCTTTCAAACTGTCGTTATATTCCCCATGAGGATCTATTACCAGTATTCTAGCACTTTTGTATTTGCCACTTGCGATTGCTTCCATGATAACAGCAACAGCATTAGACTTTCCACTACCAGTTGCTCCGAGTATTGCACAGTGCCTTGTGACTAACTTGTCTAATTCGATTTTTGCTGGCAAACTTTCAGAGACACTAATATTGCCTACTGTAATTGAGTTTATATCGGCATAGCTGCTATAAATAATTTCTAAATCATCAAGTGTTACAAGGTGCACTTCATCATCTGCAGTAGGAAATTGAACAACACCCCTTTCAAATTTTGCTCCAATTCTTTCTCCAATTAGCAACACACTAACCCATCGGGTAGAAAAACGAACATCTTTTGATTCCTCTTCTGCTCTCAATCGTAATGCCTCGGGTATTGCATCTGCGCCAATCTTAGTTACAACTCCATACAAATGAACATATCCAAGTGGAATACGGACAAACGAGCCTAATTGGCCGATACGATAAAGTAACCCGCCTATAATCGGCATTGTTGACTTGACGGATTCATCGAGTTGTATCGACAAAAGGCTGCCCGATATACTTTTTACTTTGCCAATCAGTGTCTGTTTTGAATTGGTCATTTAGTCGCTAAGCCCAAACGAAAATTTTCATAATGCAATGTTTTCAAAAACGTCACAAACTTCGCAAAGTCTACAAGCTTAAAATCGCCTTGGCCTGTCCATGCTTTGTCTGGTTCTGCGGCATCTTCATCGAAATAAGAATCAATTTGAATAGAATCATCTGGGGTCGGAATTACTTTCAATTTCCATTCACCGAATTTGCCACCAATGACTGCGTTTCTCTTTCCATAGATAGAGAGGTTGGGACGCTCTTTTGCAATGTTGGCAATGTCTGAATTGTCATATAAGTCATCAAAAAGGCACGCTATTACATGAGAGGAACTTGTTTGATCCAGCGCATTCAAAATGGTATCATTAATATGCATATCACCAAAAGAATAACCGCAAACAAATAAGACTCCATCATCAGCCTTTATAAAATTTGAAAGCCTATCCATGAAACTCAAATATGGTTGCTTTCTAGAATTGTCGTATTTAAAAATGGAAGGGAAAATTATAATTTTGACTTCATTTTTACCTGCTCGAAAAATTCTTTTGGTTTTATCATCTTTATCCCAGCCAAGCGAGCCATGAAGCTTCCAAAGTTTAGTCCATTGTGGGAGTAGCTTCAAGTCCTCGACTGAAGCAGGTTCGAAGAATGGTTTGTATGCACCGATAAATCCGTCAAAGTAAGGTATGTTGTGATGTTCCAAACCTATCTCAAATAGGTAATCATAGTTTGTTGTGAAAATCTCTATTGGTATTTTCCTTGAGGCATGACTTATCCATTCGGCAAAATCGCAATGGAGAAGGTCCGCAACAAAACTTTTCTCGTTCTGGTGGACAGAAACCATCTTTTTAATTTCTTCTTCTATGAACAGCCTGAGCTCCATTAACTCGGACTTTTTAAGCCCACACAACACACTTTTGCCAATAGCTAATTCCTTTTGAACTATCTCAGATAATGGAGCTTCTATGAGAAAGGGAATCCTTTTCTCAGTGAGTTCTTGTTTTATCTCCGTAAGCGCTTTTATTTGTTTCTCATCAGTAACCAATGCAATAATCTTATCAGTCATTTCCTTCACACCTGGAACCTTAGAGAGTTCACTTGCACCGTTTTTAATGGCAATGGACGTGCCAGCCCCTGCAAGGAACCCTATTCTTTTTGTGTCTGATATAACAATTTGTTGAATCCCTCTAATAAACTCTTTTGGATCGTGATTCATAGGCTCACCTCCACCACCTTCATCGTATCATTTCCGAAAATATCAACCACCTTAACCGCTATCTTGCGCCGTTCTTTGGCGCATTCGTGGGATATGCTTTTTAACTCCAGTGTGCGATCCTTCTTTGTGCGGAAGGACTGCCATTCGTTTTCAAAAATATAATCCTCTGTCCATTTTTCTTCTATTCCACCCTTTTCGTTTCCCTGCTTAAACTTGTCCCCGAAGTCTTTAATCGGGGAACCTGCAGGGACACGCTTTATTCGGGCAACTTCTTTCTTGCTTTCAAAATCAAAATCCACTGCCCAGTAGTCAATCCAGTCAGTCCACTTCTTTGTCAAAATTTCCCTGCTTACAATGCCGTCCTTATCCTTTGACACCTTTATAATCTTTCCGTTTTCCACCACCAGCTTGCTTTTCCCGTTTTTTAACGTTGACTCGGCATTGGCAATAGAATCCTGATTATAGTAAACCGAAAAATCGGTCAACTCCACTGCAACAGAATTGCCTTTTACATGCGGTTTTACTTCAATATACGAGACATCATGGAAAACAACCTGATTCCTTTCCACCGCCCGCTTGTCAAATACATCTCTTGGTATGTATTTAAGGGCTAAATCAATCCCCTTTTTCTTTGCCTCTTCCTGAATATTCGGGAAAAGCCCCATTTCAAATTCAAAGGCAAGGACATCAACCTTTGAAATCTTATTTGCAAGGCACTCTTTGACTACCTCATCCACAAAAAGACGGG
>Ga0209641_10002094_pt1 | contig 17303 bp, 10 predicted proteins | sample RifCSP16_1_FD_184022 | JGI IMG/M metagenome (GOLD analysis project Ga0209641, IMG submission 184022) | Soil microbial communities from Rifle, Colorado - Rifle CSP2_sed 16_1 (SPAdes) (version 2) | ecosystem: Environmental > Terrestrial > Deep subsurface > Rock core/Sediment | place: Rifle...
CATCTGAACATCAGGAATAATCCCTCCGACAACATCATATGTGCCTCTCCAGAGCCATTCATGCACAGCCCATCCAGCTATGGTAGGTAGTCCAGTATATGCAGAAACAACATTAAAGTCAGTATATGAATCACCTTGAGCTTCGAGAATTGTAGGCTGTCCTGAAACCTTTGTGTTGAGATACTCAATAATTTCTCGATATTCAGGATACTTTTGTAAAATCCAATCAGTTCCGTCCATAGTGAGCGCTTTATTATGTCCTCCATAGTAAGAATTAATGGCAAATGTTGGATATAATGCAACGAGGAAAAATAGAGGAACAAAAAGAATGATATAGATAAGCGATAAGGGAAAACTCTTTTTGAAGTCATGCTTGAATACAACAAAAGTATATGCAGAAGCAATGCTCATCATAATAAATGCTTGATATCCAAGTTTAAACATAGTATTTGCTCTGAAGTGAGCGGGATAAATATCTTTTGCATAAACGAACTCTGAGGCAAGGATAATCATTGTTGATATGGCAAATAAGATAAGGCTAAGCGTTGTAGATGTACGATGTTTTATGTCCTTATATAGCCATGTTTTCACTGCTAAAAATATAAAATTAAACCAAAAGAAACCCCAAAGCGTAATCATCATCCAAATAGGGCTTTTTTGACAATTTCCTTTTTCAAAGAGCAAAGGACCAAATTTTTTCATTTCGACGAGGAAAGAGGGTGCACAATTTACGCCTATTGATGATGCAAATGGTTCGAAATTTATACTAAAAGGAATATTAAAAATAACAAATGATAATACAAGTATTGCAACACTGATTAAGAATTTTGAGCTGACTTTAAATATAAAGAACAAGACAACAACTGATAAAAGAAGATATATCGGTCCGTCAAAAGCATTTGTCATAAAGTGAATGCTCGTAAGGAAACCGAGGGCGATAGTTGAAATGAGTTGAAATTGGTTGAAATGAGTTGAAATTGGTTTTTTCTGGTTTAGTATGACTAATAATACAGCAAGCGTTAACAACACGAATGGTATATCAAAGACATGTCCGTGTAGATCAGCAACGACATAAGAATAGAGAGGAAATTCGTGGATAGTGTATGGTATAAATCTCGTCGCATTAGGATACCAATATCCTACAGGAAGTTGATCAAGAGCAGTTTTAATGTGAAGAAGTTGTCCAAGAGTAAATTTTGCTGGAAGGGTCCAAAATGGTACTGGACTTTCATTGGGATATCCTTTTGTAAAGCTATAGATTGTATGAAGATTTCCTCCAAAATTGACAAGAAATGAGGCTAATATTCCTCCGACAAGTGATAATTTGAAGTTATTCTTTAAACCAACATAGATCAAATTGAGTACGAGCGAAAAAGATTGAGTGATACCAAGTGCAAATAATGTAGCGAGAATGAGATTGTATGTAATATATGATGGTATATTGGAGAGCTTTGTGAGAACCCCTCCCGTTATATGGCCAAAATAATAGTAATTGATACTATGACCAGCTAACCATATATCTTGAGCAGGGAGATAGCTTCCGCGGATTACCGAATTAATAAAGCCAAAATCCATAAATTTTTCAAGACCTCGAATAGAGGGTTCTTGACTTCTTATGTAAGTCCAAAACAGAAGGGAACAGAAAAATACTACTTCTTCAATAATTAAAAAAAGCACTCTATTTTTTTTTGTAAGATTTTCTTTTGAAAAAAGTTTAAAGTTTATTATCGTAAAAACACCCAATATGATATATAAGCTCATTTGGGAAAATGTGAGGAGCCTAAATGTCGAGAGAACATAGATACTATAACTGACTAAAATAATACCTATCGTTTTAGCAAATGGGTACCCAAAATCATAAAAAGAATGGAAAAATCTTTTGGTTATTGGAAAAAAAACAAGTCCAAGAATGAGCAGAACAAAATACCATATTGACGTTACAGCAAATAAATCCATGATATACCACTTCGCCCCGATTTATTAGGGCTTCGTTAGGCATTATACCCCATTAATTTGAAAACGAAGGGGGTATACCAAAGATATCGTTTTTAGATTGAAATTGCAACCTATATTTGCTATAGTTGCCCGTATGAACAAGGCTTTTATACCTTCAGAATGGGAAGAAAAATTGTATTCGTTTTGGGAACAAAAGGGGTATTTTAAAGCACAAATAAATAAAGATAAACAACCTTTCTCAATAATCTTACCTCCACCAAATGCGAACGCTCCGCTACATTTGGGTCATGCAATGTATGTTTATGAAGATATTATGATTCGCTACAACAAATTGTTGGGCAAGGAAGTTTTATGGCTTCCTGGAGCTGATCATGCCGGGTTTGAGACACAATTCGTCTTTGAGAAAAATCTTCAAAAACAAGGGAAGAGTCGGTTTGATTACGATAGAGAGACACTTTTCACTATGATTTGGGACTTCGTAATGGAAAATAGGCCTATTATGGAGAGTCAACTAAAGAGGTTAGGTTTTGCTTTAGATTGGGAAAAGAAGAAGTTTACTATGGATGACGATATTGTTAAGATTGTTTACGAAACTTTTAAGAAACTTCATGATGAAGGCTTAGTCTATAGAGATACTAAGCTTGTGAATTTCTGTACTCACGATGGCACATCCTTTTCAGATTTAGAAATTATATATCGAGAGGAAACGGCGCCGCTTTATTATATGAAATATGGTCCGTTCGAGCTTGCAACGGTGCGGCCAGAAACAAAATTTGGTGATACCGCTGTGGCGGTCCATCCTGATGACCGTAGATATAAAAAGTGGATAGGCAAAGAGATAGAAGTTACAGGATTGATTGAAACATTTAAGATAAGAGTTATTGCCGATGAAGCAGTTGATCCTAAATTTGGTACCGGAGTGGTCAAAGTGACTCCGGCACATGATTTCAATGATTACGAAATGGCCAAAAGGCATAATATCCCCCTTAAACAAGTGATAGGATTCGACGGTCGTCTTAATGAGCTTACTGGTCCTTATAAAGGGCTGAAAGTTCTTGCGGCGAGGGAGAAAGTGGTAGAAGATCTCAAACAGAAAGGCTTAATAACTAAGATTGACGAATCATATACTCACAGTGTCCCCACTTGTTATAAATGTGGGAGAGTTATTGAGCCCTTGCCAAAAGAACAGTGGTTTGTCAAAGTTAGGCCATTGGCGGATCAAGCAATTAAACTCGTTGAAAAAGGGGAAATTAACATATATCCACGTCGATTTAAGAGGGGACTCATTGATTGGCTTAAGAAGTTTCATGACTGGAATATTTCGAGGCAGATTGTCTGGGGAATAAGAATCCCCGCATGGCGGTGCTCAAAATGTAACGAATGGACGGTAACATCGGGTGAAAAACCTACGAACTGCCTCAAGTGTCAATCCAAAGAATTAGTACAGGACGAGGACACGTTTGATACATGGTTTTCTTCTTCGCAGTGGTCATATGCTACGCTGTTAACTCAAGACCATCATTCTCAACTCTCAAATCTCAACTCTCAATTTTATACCTATTTTTATCCTACCGCAGTTATGGAAACAGGCTATGAAATTCTTCCTTGGTGGGTGGCTCGCATGATTATGATGGGTTATTTTGCTACGAATAAAGTTCCTTTTAAGAATGTTTTTCTACATGGTATGGTGCGTGATAAACAGGGTAGAAAAATGAGTAAAAGTAAAGGGAATGTTGTAAATCCAATGGAGGTTTTAGATAAGTATGGTGCCGATGCACTTCGTGCTGCTTTAATATTTCAAACGACAGAAGGAGGAGACATAACATTCTCAGAAGATAAGGCTGTTGGTATGCGAAATTTTGCGAACAAAATATGGAATGTGGGAAGGTTTCTGTATCTGAATAGAAATGGAAAAATGAAAGAGGAGAATGGAAAATCCAAAAAGAAGCTTTCTGATCTTCATAAGGAATTTTTTCAGCTCAAAAAGAAATCAATAAAAAACATGGATTCATATAATTTTTCGCTTGCATTTGATACTTTATTTGAATTTCTTTGGCATAGATTTGCAGATTTTTATATTGAAGAGTTGAAAGAAGAGGTTCGATCTGGTAATATTAAAGTTCTTGAAGGGCTTGAAGAAGTTTATTTGCAGGTTCTTCTAATGCTCCATCCATTTATGCCCTTTGTAACAGAAGCGGTCTGGAAGGAGTTTCATGGTGAAGAGAAATCGATTCTCGACATGAGAATTGAGTTTTAGTTGAAAAAGGAAAGATGAAAGTTGAGAGTGGTTTATAATGTGTCATCCCGGCGGCATGACATTTTCAATTTTCAAATCTCAAATTTCAAATACGAAAATGCCGAAACGAACATATCAGCCTAAAAAATTAAAAAGAAAACGTCGATTTGGTTTTATGTCTAAAAATAGGACAAAATCTGGTCGAGCTGTGATAAAAAGGCGAAGACTCAAAGGACGTAAGAAATTAACCGTATAAACTCATCACTTATGGGAGAATTATTCAATCTTTTACTCGTTCATCCTACAATTAATCTTCTTTTAGTTTTCTTGTTTCTATTTAATCTCCTTAGAATTCCTGGAGCATTCGGATTTGCCATTATAGCAATTACCGCCGCTATCAGATTGATTTTTCATCCTCTTTACAAAAATCAGATGAAAATGGCTCAGCAGATGGAAGAAATAAAACCTGAGCTTGATCAATTATCTAAAAAATACAAAAACGATAAACAGCGACTTCAGCAAGAACAGCTCAAACTTTACCAAACAAAAGGTCTCAATCCAGCATCAGGTTGTTTGGGTGGAATTATTCAAATACCTATATTCATAGCACTTTATCAAGTCCTCAGATTATTCCTTGAGGGAAAAAGTGTCAAGACTGTGATTAGTCAAGTAAATGACGCAGCATATTTTGATTTCGTAAAAATTTCAACTCTTAACCCTCATTTTTTTGGTTTTGATCTCAGTGTCCCTCCATCACAGTTTCAACAATTTGGATATCATTATTTATTGATTCCTCTTGTTACAGCAGGCTTGCAATATTTGCAAATAACATTACAACAACCTGCTAAGAAAAAAAATGCAATTAAGCCTGTTAAACAAAATGAGAAATCTAATGAATCTAAACCTGAAGATTTTCAACAAATGATGTCTAAACAAATGAGATTGATGTTTCCACTTATGATCGGATATTTTTCATATATTCTCCCAGCTGGACTTGCACTTTATTGGAACATATTTTCGTTAATTAGTATTGCACAAGTCAAAAATCCATGGAAGAACAAAAAATAGTTACGGAACTTGCAAAAGAGCTTTTTAGTAAAATAAATATCTCCGGTGATATCACTGTCTCTGAAGCGGACGGACTCTATACTATCCACATTCAGACTGAAGAAGATGCTCCACTCCTTATTGGTAAACACGCACATACCCTTGCTGCAATCCAAAGAGTCATTTCTGCGATGCTGTATAAGAAGTTTCAGAAAAAGATTGATGTGCTTGTAGATGTAAATGATTATCGTGATGTGCAAAAAGAGCGTTTAACGAAAATTGCTGATAATGTAGCTCAGAGAGTATTAGAGGAGAAGAGAAGCGCTCGTTTATCTTCGTTTTCCCCATATGAACGCAAGATAATCCATGAGCATATCTCAAATCATTATCATACTCTTGGGTCACAATCAGAAGGAGAAGGTAGAGAAAGAGTTTTGGTTGTAAGCCTGAAGGAGTAGACTTCTAAATGCTACATTCTGTATACTGATATATAACGTATTCTCGAATTTCGCATTATTGTTTGCAACAAGCCATGTCATCCTGAACTCCGATTAAATCGGAGGAACTTTGTTTCAGGATCTTTATTAATTTTATATAGATCCCGGATCAAGTCCGGGATGACAATTGACTAAACGTGTAACTTTTTTGCTTATTTGGCAAATTCGTGTTACAATACTATAAGTTATGTATAACAATGAAGATTCAACATAAGAATAACAACGTATTCTTCAAGGTTATACCCTTTCTCATAATTCTTTTGGCCTTTCCGATACTTCTAGCTTTTGATTCAATCATATACTTTATCACAAAGCCAGCGTGTCTTAATTGTGGATCTCTTATAGGCTTTTTAAAGACCAGTTCTTTGACAGTCTTTTTACTATCGAGTGTAGGAAGTTATCAGTTGAAATCGAGAAAATAACATGCAAGAACCTGTTGAAAGGGGCGTACCAACGGTAACTGTAGAAAGACCTCGGAGAGTAAGTACCCAAAGTGGCATTCAGGAATTCATGCATGGTGGTAGATTTCAAAGACTTGCTCAGAGAATTGTAAGAAAAGCACGAGATGCACGAGGGCGTGTAGATATGTGGTTTGCTGAGTTTGGTCCTGAATCTCGTGCTGCAAATAGTGTATTAAAGAGGGAAGTAGGTCCAGATCTTCATGCTATAGCGCGCAATGCTCCAGGGAGTGAGCAACTAATACTACAATATCGTAACATTCCATCTTCGGCTTTACAAGAAGTTATTCGTGATGTTATAGACAATGTTGAAGAATTCGATGCAGAGAAAATCCCTCTTATTGCAACACTTATTGAAAAGTCTGCAGGCCGTCGCGAAAATCACGTTGATGATATGACGTATATCATGACCAACATATATGCGAGAGTAAGTGATGATCCAGAAATGGCCAAACACATTTTGAGTAGGCTGAGGGATAAAGCAATTGAAGCAGATATTTATGAGGATATAAATGAAGGATTACGAAACCTCATAGGCGAACTTCTTGGAGAAAGACGACCAGGACCAGTAGTAGAGTCAAGGAGAGCACATGAGCTTGTTGATCATTTGATTTCTGATAGTAATAGACGAATAAATGCGCATCAAGATGTAATACGCAGCCTCATTAATGAAGGTGTGAATTTGAGTCAGGCCGATAGGGATGAGATTGATCGAGAACTTGATAGAGTTGTTGCAGACCAGCGAATTGCTCCACAAGACAGAGCGAGAGTGAGAGATGAACTTTTAGAGAAAAGAAGAGATAATCTTCGCGAAAGCCTTATTGGCAATCTACCGAGATCTACTGAAGAAGCAGACAAGCAGAGTAATCATCTTACACAAATGAGGGTAAGGTTGACTGATTTAGTCCGAAGAGGCAATATAGATGAACGTACAGCTTTTGAGCTTAAAAGAGAAGCAAACGAGTATTACAAAATAATGGGAGAAACAGCAGATGAAGAAGAAAGATTAATTAAACAAGGTAGGGGTTTTGAGCTTTTGACGAGAGTGCTTGATAAGATGGAGGCACGAGATGCTCGACCGGAACAACGCTCAATAAGAGAAGAGGGAAATCTGCAGTATGCTGCAGTAAGATCAGGCATGATTTTTACAGAAAGACAGCACCAAGTTTTGGCTGCACTTCAAAGTCCTGAAGCTTTAGCAGAATGGTTATCTCAATATCCAGAGGATGAGTGGTGGGAACGATTTCAGGAAGATGCGAGAGATGTGCTTGAGAGTGTTTTTAGCGGTATTGATGCCAATCCTCTTGAATTTTTCGATGTAGCTTTTGACCGCATGTATGAGAATCATTTTTATAGAATACTTATACGACATGTACGAGATTTAGGTGAAAAACTTTCAAATTATAGCGGTGACAATGAACACGTTTTGGCTTTACTCAGAAAAAATGCAAAGATACCACAAATTGTCCTTGTCAATAACCCTAATCAAATTGCAGATCAAGGAAACCGATTTATTGGTGGAAAAGAAAGACGAGCCAGACGAGCTACTGTTACTATGGGAGTCGGTGAGGCTATTGGAGATATACTTAGCAAAAATTTAATAAACTTAAAAGAGGATACTGAATATCTTCACAACGCTGAGGTTATTACTTACCTTGGACTTGGATTTGAGAAACTTGCATTATATTGCGAAAAACTTAATACGTCCCATCTTGATAGAATTTTTACGGAAAATCAAGACATGCACATTGCGTATAGTTTTTATGTCGAAGCACTAGAAGATGAACTTGCTCGTGAAAACAGAATTATTACATCTGAATTTGGTAGGGTAGATGAGATTACCAACTTAGATGAAATTCAAGAAAAAGCATGGATTAAATTCATGGCACACCTGCGATCAAAAATGATTGCTCAAGCAGAGGAAAAAGGAGAGGATGAAGTTGCAAGGGTAGAACGCGAAACGAGTTCGCTTGCATGGGAGAGAAAAATGAAAAGACGTATTCGTATGGCAAGCGGTATTGCTAAAGGTGCGACAATGGAGTTCTGGGAACAATTATTGACATCACATCTTGTCGTATCATGGAGAAAAGAAGTGAAAGAAAGTGCAGAAAGAAGAGAATTTCATACATTAAGAACTCTCTATACTGCTCCTTTCCACCGTGGTGTTGAGAAAATGATTACTGAGCTTGACGTTGATCTTTTGCTTGAAAGGTTTGGAGTTCCCGGACACTATGAAGATATCCGTTATGCATTTCAGCATCGAGACTTAGACAATCCACCTAATCCTTGGGAAGATCCGTATCACCATTCAAGAGCACACTTTTATAAAGGGGAATTCGAACGAGGATTCTTTGATGGGGCTTCTGATGAACTTCTCGATTTTCATGAAAAGTATGTAGCTATGGGTGATTTTTTCCGAGCTAGGGTTCTTGGTATTTTAACTCGAGACGGTTGGAGAACCGCGCAATATGATGCTCATTATGTATGGGAAGAAATACGTGGTGAACGTGTACTTAATATTAATCGTACACTTGATAATTTACGTCTTCTCGGACCACACTTTTTAAGACGTTTTATTAATGACCAGTTAAAAGAAAAAGTAGATGATAGTATGCTTGCTTATATTTTATCTCGCTCTGTGCAATATGGTGATACAGCAATAACGAGCGTAATGAGGAAACATAATATTGGAGATTTTCGGGCTTTTATTGAAAGATTTAAACAGTTGCAAACTCAGAAGAGCGCTCTTGATGAAGTATTGAAACATCATAGGAGACCATCAGGCGCGCAAAAGAAATTATTAGCAGAATATGCAGAATACAAAGGAGCGATACATGAATCTCTTTATCAGGTTGAGATTTACGATTTTATTCGAAGGGCATATCCTTCAATGTTTGTAAAGATTGATAGGAGATTATTCACGCCAGAATCAGAAATGACTCTGCAGGAAGAACTTCATGGGTTTCTTTATCAGCGATTGAATCGAGTACCTACATACATGATTGAGAAAGAAGCGTTTCCACTTATGATGTCTGCGGTAGAACTCGTTGAGCGTGAGATGTGGGAACAAAATAGAAGGACAAATCCAAATTACACGCTTGAGTGGGCACATTTTACATCCCCTCGCATGAGGACTGCATTGGTGGAACTTCATAAAAGATATATGAAATACACGCCCACTATAGAGGTTAGCGGGTCGGATCAGACTGAGAAATTTAATATTTCGTTTGAGGAATTTGAATCATCCCTTCAAGGATTCTTTGCAAGATTGAGGGGAAGCCAAGATCAAAATGAGTTTTTGCAAGCAAGAAGAGTTAAAGGTGAAAAAAACTTAACAGGAGAAAGAAGAAATTTTGGAATTGATAAAATTCGTAGGGCTCGCAATAAAAGTAATGAGAGAACTACGTTATCAAGACGGTTTGCACATTATCTTAAATTGGGAATTGAAGATTTTGAAAGAGATTTAAATGGAAGCCATATAGATTATAGTGAATTTTTGATAACTCAGGCTGGAGGATCAGTTGTTGCACGATTTACCGGGGAAACAAACGATTTTGTTCAGAAATATGTACCGGGAGTAAAAGCACTGGTTAATGAAGGAATTCCGCATTTCGTCATAGGCCACGCCACGAATAAGGGAGAAATAGAAGCTCTTGCCAAAGAGTATTTATTGAAAACTCTGATTGAAATGAAAGATCCACTTGCCAGAATGGACCAGGATTACGGAGATGAATATTATGTGCGAATGTGTATCTTTCTTGAAAAGCTTCTAGCAAAAGCTCGTCCATATAGAGTCAAACTACTCGGGGATGCTGTTGCGGGATGGGATAGACGAATGCATGGGAAATCAGCTACACACATGGGAAGATTTTTTGAGAATACACTCGAACGCCCCATAACAGAACTAGATACTGACGATGTTGTCGCACTCATGAATTATCTTATCAGTAATGGCCATATTGCATGGAATGAAACAATTCAACATGGTGATGAATCGTTAACAGACTCGCAAAAGAAATTAAAACAGACCCTTGATAGTATTTCAAGCAAACCAATCATTGGGAGACCACTTGGAGCTATAGCAAATACTCTTTTAGGTAGTCGTACTGTTCCAAAACCCACATGGAAAAGAGCGAAATGGAATGGTGATCAGATCAGAAGAGAAACAGGTATTACCATGCCAGATAGATTTATAGAAACATTTATACCTCTCGCATTTGTTATTGCTCTTGTCGTTATGCTTGCACTTGCATACTCCGCATCGCAAAAGAATAAAGAGTCAGAAGGGCGATAATGGTAATGTGGTATAGTAAATATATGCGAAAGTTTCTTTATCTCGTATCGCTTATAGGGATAGTTATTATTGGCCTTTTTTTTACTCCAATTCCATCTTTTGCTCAGACCGAACCTGAAATGCTTGGTTTAAATTGTGGCGTTCCAGACGAGCCAGGTAAAAATGCATGTTGTAGTACTGGAAGTGGTCCCGTATTTCCACATATTCCAGGGGAAAGTATTTTAAGTGTTATTCCTATTATTGGAGATGTGTTTAGTACTAAAAATCAAATTGAGCAACAAATTGGAGATATTCGCTCTAAATATGCTCAACAATGCGTACAGGGTGCGTATCCGCAAGGTAGCGGGTCATCTTGTATTTGTGAATTTAACGACACTGAACCAGTGATCCCTAAAATGGTAGAGCTTTGTGAGGACTATATCGATCCTGCTAAATATGGCAGCACAATAACAGCTGAAAGAAGACAACAGCTCGAAGAGGCAAGAAGTGATTGTATGGATTGTGCAGCAAGTGGAAGCTATTATAGTGGACTTGGATGTATACCTTTAAATACAGAAACATTTATCTCCCAATTTATCTTTATATACGGGCTAGGTTTTGCTGGCGCTATAGCCTTATTATGTATCATATTTTCAGCCATTCGTATGCAAATATCTAAAGGCAATCCGGAAAAGATTCAGGCAGCCCGAGAAATGTTAACGTCTTGCATAATAGGGCTTATATTAATACTGTTCTCAGTATTTATACTGCGATTGATAGGTGTAGATGTTCTGGGGTTACCCGGATTTGGTGCTTCGTAGTTCTACTATGACGAAGGCTCCTTCTTTCCTGGAGGTGCAAATAGTTTACCAACAGGCCCAGGTAAATTACCAAGAAATTGACCAACAGGTGCCACATAATGTCCAAGTGTAGCAGTTTGTGTGAGTTTACTTAATCCAGCACCTCCAGCAGTTGTAATACCTCCAAAGAATACTCCTGGCCCGGTGTCAGGCATTGGGATAGGTTGCGGAACAAGAAGTTTCTTTGCCATCATGACGAGATCAGGAATCATAAACAAAAATGCCATACCAATAATAATACTAAAAGACTGTGAATCAACACCAAAAAAGAATGGCAATTTAAGGATGGTATCTGAATTTGCGCTTTGCATGATAGTGAGTCCAATAAAAAATATTGCAATAAACAGGGGAAATGTCAAAAGTTCCACAAACAAATTTTTAAACCAAGCTGTAAAGGAAGCTTTTCCAGGTATAGCTTCAATAAGGATGATAAGAGGAGCTAAAATAATATATACGATTATTTTAATATAAGACTTAAACAGCATGAGAATTATACGAAAGAACAAAAAAATAACAGTTATAAAGATTATAAATCCAATAATCAATGGAATGAACAACGTGGCGCCTAATGAAAAGAATATTATAGATACTATAGGGTTGAGTGCAAATGTATGTATGAGGCCTTTTATAAAACCGTCAGCTTCAGCATTTCCTTCTACCACAACAATTCCGGCTTGTCCTCCAATATCCAAATCAACCATATCTTTAATACCAGGGATGAGAGTATTATTTACCCATGGGAGCATCTTATAGGATAACACGAGAGATCCAATGAGTCTTGCAGGAAGATTTATCATTGGACCAAAAAGTCCTAAAAGAGCATTAGGAAGATCCCAGAAAATATTAGTTACTTTGATGTTACTGCCTGTAGCGTCTCCTGTAACTAGATTGAAAATATCATCAGGACCAGCTTTAAGATATTTACCATAAAGATCTCCTACGTCAATATTGAGTAAATTAGAAAATATTGAAAGTAACATTGCCATAAGTATATACATCAGATCAATAAGAAAACCTGCAATAGCAAAAGAAAAACCTATAAGTATCATGGTGATCACGATGCGTGGGAGTGCGCTTTCTATAGATATAACAGTCTGGGGATTCAGCTTCATACGAAACATGATCATAAAACCTATTGCAATAATCACTAAAATAAGTATTAAATATGAAACATTTCTGAACTGTTTCCAGGCTGGGAGAAGTGATTGCATGCTTGCAAAACCAATACCTTCTGCTGCATATGCTTGCGGGATAAATCCGTTATGATGAAGTGATTCATATACAAAATAAACACCAGAAGCAGGCGGGTTTGCATAAGGAGCGGCTACAATAGATGTTAATTTTCCAGATATACTTTTTGCAGCATTTATTTCTGGATCTAAACCATTTTCACATAGTTCACCTATTGTTGAACATGCTGTTTTTTTGTAAAAATGAATGGCAAGTTTTTCAGCAGGTTCATCTATATCAGGACTATTTACAAATGCTTCCATTTGTTTTCGATTTTCCAGGAGCGTATCTTGTGGTGAAACTCTCATATGTTGATCTTCAGAAAAAAAACTAAAAAGATTAAGCACAGTGAAGAATACAGCAATCATGAAAATACCTTTTGAGATTTTGTTTAAACCGTTACTCATGAATTGGAAATAACGCATACACTCATTCTAGTTGAATATAAAGGCAACTGTCAATGGAGAGACTTGCACGAATTTCACGTTAAACATAAAATTCATCTCTGTACGTTGAACAAGAAATACACCCCGTCATGCTGAATTTGCCGATTGGCGGAATTCAGCATCTTGATAATCCTGTCTGTCATGCTGAACTTGATTCAGCATCTATATAAATTATAGAGATCCCGAATCAAGTTCGGGATGACACTGATAGAGAGCTCTTTATTAAATAAACTCTTAAAGATATCAGGATCCGGGATGACAAAGATTAACGTGAAAGTCGAGACATATTTAAGACGAAGACCACTCCACAGGTATACTTGCATCAATACCAAGTTTTGAGAGGTTTTGTGTAATTTCTTCTCGTAAGGTAGCTATTTCGTTTTGATCTGTTGAGTAAATCACTGCAAAAATCTTCCCTTTTTCAATATCAAAATACACAAAATATTTGTCAGTTTGGAGCGGAAGTTCATTAATCCAAGGGTATTTCGTATAGATTTCTTCTTGCCACTCTCCAAAATCTTTATCTGCCTGTGTCTGTACTTCAAGTGCTTCTTCTTCTGTAATACTACTTTCATCTTTTGTTGTGAAGTTTAATGTATCGCTTCCACCAGGATATAAGATCGATAGTTGATGACTTAATCCAGACGTTAAGGGAGCAGTTACCTTAAATACTACAGTTTTACCATTTGATTCCCATTGTGTAGTTCCTTCTGCCTCAGGACTCATTGTAAAAATAACTTGATTCTGTTGGTCTGAAGATAAGTTTTTCGAAAAATTAACCTTAATTTCAGGTAATAAACCTACATCAGAGGCATTGTCCGCAGGAGTTATACTTACAATTTTTACATCTGAAGTTCCAGTTTCCTCTGTTTGTTCCTTAAAAATATCTTCTGTGGGCGATTGCCTATCAAATAAAATAACAGCGAATACTGACAGCAGTAATAGTGCAACAATTGCGATTATAACTTTCTTTTTGTTTTCACGTAAAAATTCCATATGTTTATAAACCTGCGTATGCTACCACTGGGTATGGTGAGTTAATAACATTACATCCTGCGATCGTATATCGATTAACTTTGTTGTATGAGTTGGCATCTATTGTTTCTACTGAACCATTACAATTCCCGTCAACATGGATATTTTTCACAATAGCAACATGTTGTTGTGTATGTTGATCAAAAACTTTTTGCATGATTTGGACATCTCCAGGTCTCACTTGGCCCAGTTGTTGTTTCCTGCTCCCTGGATTACGGAAGTCTAAGTATTTATACGATGGTGTATTTGCAAAAAATCTTCTCATTGATAAAACAGACTGATGTGTAAGGTTGGGAAGCGGTCTTCCATCACTTACTTCAAGACTATATGCTGATATGATCATATTAGTACACCAGAAAAGTCCGGTAGGGCCTGTTGATGTGTCTAAACCCTGTCTTTTAGTAGCGGTATAACCGTTATTGCTGATATCACTAACCATTCTGTTATAGTAACTCCATACTCCTCGTTCAAGTTGTTCACTGATGCACCCTGCCCAAGATACTATAGAACCTGGACTACAATTGACAACAGGTCCTTGTTGAGGAAGTGTTGGTAAAGGAGATCCCGGAGGCGGGCCTGTTGGGACAGGTAACCCGGTATCGTTCATCTCTGGAGCTTTTAAGTTAAAAAATTTAAAAAGATCTAAAATGACCTCTACTGGAGATACTTCAAGAGATCCGTCAGCACTAATCGCAGATCCCTGCGCGTTAAGCGCGAGATTTTCTGGACATGAGGTAGGTGTATCATATGTTTTTCTTGCAAGAAGTTGACCTAGTCCTTCTATTATGACGTCAACCCGACCACATTGAACGCTCTGGTGGTCGATTTTAAAAATAGTATCCTTTGCTTGAACTTGTATCGAATCTTTTTTAAGTTGGCCTTTAAAACTTCCTCCAACAACATCTTCTTCACACGGAACTTTTTCTGAATCTTCTCCATTATTGGTTTTTCCACACCAGTTTACAGTGTAAGTTGTTGTAAAAGGCTCTTTAAAATAATTTTTAACAAAAACTATCGCGTTCCACTGCCACGTGTCGGTTGTTGAAAGTGGGGCTCTTATGTTAGTAACACTTACTGTAATGTCCTCTCCTTCTGCTTTAACTGGCGCTGAAGATCGGTGAATAACTGTATATCCAGCATAGGTAATACTAAATATGAATAACGCTAGAAAAGGAAGGATTCTTTTAAAAATGGCTGTATTATTCAACATAATCCTGAGAGGTTAATTTTCCTCGTTCTTTTGCTACTTTAATATTTGCCCGTAAAAGTTCGTCAAAAGATGTCCCAGCATCTACCCACCAACCCTCCATAATTTCACAATGTAATGTTCCTTCTGAAAGATATGCATTATTTAAATCAGTCACTTCAAGTTCTCCACGGTCACTGGGTTTTAGCTTCCTTATCATGTTAAATGCTCTGTCGTCATACATATATATTCCCGTTTGTGCAATATCTGATTTTGGATTATCAGGTTTCTCCTCAATAGAAAGAACTTTTCCACTATCGTCAACTTCAATAACACCATATTGTTTTGAATCAGTTGGCATACGTTTTCCAAAAACAAAAGCACCTTTATCAATTTTCATAAATTTATCGACTGCTCCACGTAGGGGATGACTAAATATGTTATCGCCTAAGATAACAAGAAACTTATCCTCTCCAACAAATTCTTGTGCAAGCAAAATAGCTTCAGATATTCCACCGGGTTTATCTTGAATAGCAAATGAGAATTTCATGCCCATGTCCGATCCAGATTTTAGAAGACTGATAAAATGCCCACAATGATCTGGAGAGCTCGTAATCATAACATCAGTAATTCCAGCTCCTTGCATTGTTTCAATTGCGTAATATATCATCGGCTTATCATAAATAGGGAGGAGATGCTTATTGGTAATATATGTGAGGGGTCGCAACCTCGTTGCGAGACCACCGGCCAAAATAACGCCTTTCATATTATTGGTATTACGTATAACGTATTAGGTATTACGTATCAGGTATAAAAACAATACGCAATTACAAAATCAGTAACGATCGCAATATAACAAATGCTAGTGCTCCGATAATAATATATTCTAACACAATTTTGAGGTGAAGCGACTGATCTCGAGCGTGATGGACAATTCCCCAGAGAACATAGTAAATGACAAAGACTGTCAAGACAATAAATTGTTTGATATGTTCTCCGCGAAATATTGAAAGAAAAACGAGGAAAATAATAACGGATGTCACCAAAAGGAGATACTCTAACATATGGTGCCTCATGTCGTTCTCCAGTTTGTATTGTAATGTTCTCTTTTTCATGTTGAAATTTTGTACTAAGTACTACTACCGAGTATTCTCAAATCTCCAATCTCCAATATCAATTTCTACAGTATCGCCCCATTTTTAATAATTAATATCGCGATAATGATTGCTGCCAGAAAAATAAAATGAGCGACATTCTTACCTGTAATCCGTATGAGATTCATTCGATGAGCAAAGTATAAGTCAGTGACAAAAACTAATAATAAAAGACTAAACAATATCAGAGAAGAATTAAAGGTAATTTTATCCAAGGAAATAAATTCACTTTGTGCTACAGGAACTTCTTCCTTTTTTTGAGGTTTTTGGGTATTTGTACCACTAACAAGCATTTTTTCCAAGCTCTTTTCTTCTTTAGGTTTTTCTTCAGCAATTTTTTCAGGTTGAGGTTGAGCTTGAGAAATTTTCTTACCAAACATTTGTACAACAAGCGTAGTTTCCTCGTTGTTAAGAACACCATTAGAAACACAAAAACCAACTTCATCATATTCAGGCCGAAGGAGGTTTGCCCTATGAGTAGGCGATTCCATCCACGCATCAACAACATTTTCCGAGAACATAAAACCGTGCGCTAGGTTTTCTCCAGCTACATCATATGCATATCCTGCTTCTGCCATGAAATCCCAAGGACTCTTATTATCAGAGGGTCGAAAATGTGCCCAGTAGTTATTAGTAAACATGTCCTGTGCTTTGTTACAGGCTGCTTGGGAAAGTGTTCCGTCGTAACTCAAACTCGGGAGACCAAGATTAGTACGAACCTCATTAGTTTCTGAAAGCAGACGCTCAATAGTTATGTTGGTAGCAATACCCAGAACCCTTTTTTGAATGGATGTAAATGAAGATAAAAGTATCGCTATCCCAAGCAATACAGTAAGAGCATCTAGATGAAGTGTTTTTGCCCGATAATTGTTGTTTTCAGATGGAACAAAAAAATGCTTAGGATGATACATACTTCTATTATTAT
>Ga0209641_10002096_pt1 | contig 17294 bp, 16 predicted proteins | sample RifCSP16_1_FD_184022 | JGI IMG/M metagenome (GOLD analysis project Ga0209641, IMG submission 184022) | Soil microbial communities from Rifle, Colorado - Rifle CSP2_sed 16_1 (SPAdes) (version 2) | ecosystem: Environmental > Terrestrial > Deep subsurface > Rock core/Sediment | place: Rifle...
CAGCATTTCGCGGCGACGGGGAAGGTCCCGTTCTACGCCGCCGGGACGGTAGCGGTCGTCGGGGCCTCGGTGGGGCGGATGACGTGCGGGACGCTGTGCCCCTTCGGGTTCCTCCAGGACATCCTGCACAAGATCCGGACCTGGAAGGGCCGGCTTCCCGGATGGGCATCCACCCTGCGATACGCCGCGCTGGCCGTCCTCGTCCTTCTCGTTCCCGCCCTCACCCATGTGCACTGGTTCTCGAGGCTTTGCCCGATGGGAACCGTAAGCGCCGGCCTGCCGTGGGTGACGATGAGCGGGAGCGTCCGGGCCATGATCGGCTCCCTCTTCTGGGTCAAGATCGGGATCCTGCTTTTGTTTGTCACCTCCTCGGTCCTGGTCAAGCGCCCCTTTTGCCGCGCCTCCTGCCCCCTCGGGGCGATCTTTTCGCTCTTCAACCGGGTGAGCTTCCTCCAGCTGGCGTGGAACCCCGACACCTGCACCCGGTGCGGGAAATGCCAGAAGATCTGCCCCGTCGACATCCGGCCCGACTACAACCCCGTAAACCCCGAATGCCTGCGCTGCTGGGACTGCACGCGCTGCCCGAGCCTGAAAATCTCCACGGTCCTGGCCAAAAACCCGTTCGGTCTCCCGGGGATGGCGGGGCGAGGGGACGTAGGAATTTTCCCGGGGGTTCCCGCCGGATGAGAGCGCGGACCGGGGGGAAAGCGCCGGATGTCACCGGGATCGGAGGACCGGGGAACGAGATGAGGAAGGAAAATGGCCGAACCGCTTCCCGGTCCCGGTAGGTTCCCGCGCTGGCGGGACCTGCTCGCGCAGAGAAAAGACCTCGTGGCCTTCGCCTTGCTCTTCCTTGCCACGGTCCCGATGCTTACGAAGAACTTCACGAGCGACTTCGGGACGCACATCGCGATCGGCAGGGAAATCATCGGATCCTTAAGCGTGGCGGACAAGGAATTCCTGAACTACCCTTCCCTGGGGAGGTTCAACCCCAACGGCGAGTGGGGGTTCCAGGCGATGCTGTACCTGGTATATGCCGCAGGGGGGGCATACGGCGTCTCCTTTCTCTGCTGGGGGGTGATCTTCGGGATCTACCTGCTTTTGCACCGGTCGATGACTCTCCGGGGGGCCAACCCCTTTCTGGCGGTCTTCGCGATCTTCGCCTTCTCCGCATTCCTGCGGATCCGGATCCAGCCGCGCCCGGAGATCTTCACCTACCTGTTCATCGCGCTGACCATCTTTCTCCTGAGCGAGTATTACTTCGGGAAGCGAAAACGACTCGTCTACCTGTTTCCGCCGTTGATTCTCGTGTGGGCGAACATGCACCCCACCTACCTGATGGCCTTCGTGTTGTGTGGCGCCTTTTTCGTCGACGGGCTGGCCCGAGCGGCATGGAGAAAGGAGTTTTCGTGGAGCCGGCTGAAAGAGTGGGTCTTTCCACCCGTGTTGGTCGGGGGGTTGGGACTGGTCCTCTGCGGCCTGAACCCGCACGGCTACGATGCCATCCTTGCTCCCCTCCACCTGATTTCGAGGGGAGGAGGGGGCGGGGGCGAGGGAATCTCCATGCTCACGTTCATCTCGGAGCTCACGCCGGTGAAGGGAACCGGATTCTACGTGTACTACAAGGCTGCCGCCTGGTTCGCCGCCGTATCGCTTTTGTTGGGAATGATCGGCCGGCGCATCTCCCTTCTGGACCTGTTTCTTTTCGCCATAGCCTTCAAGGGGGCGTGGGAATCCGCCCGGGCCGTCTCGATGATGGGTCTCTTCCTCTCGCCGGGTGCATCGCTGCAGCTTACCGGCTTTTTTGAACGGGCCGAGGAATGGTTCGCCCCGAAGATTGCCGGGAAGACCAGGAATTCGCCGACAGGAAAGCGGACCAAAAAGGGGAAGAAGGAACAAGCGGAAAACCAGAGACGGGAAGAGCCGGGCAGGCCAGGCTGGAACCCGGCACATGTCGTGGTCTCGGCATTGATCATCACCGCGCTTGCCGCCTTCGGCTGCGTCACGCTCTCTTTCTCCTTTTCCCAGCTGCAGTACGGGGTCGGGATCACCGATCACAAATTCTCCTTCGCCGCGGCGGAGTTCCTCAAGAAAAATCCGGTCCCGGGAAAGATGTTCAACTTCTTCGATATCGGCGGGTTTCTCGACTGGCAGCTTTACCCGCAGGCCCTTACCTTCATCGACGGGAGAACCTACAACCAGGAAGTCTTCATGGAACACCAGTCGGTAACCGGGGCGGCGGCCGGGTGGGAGGAGATTCTCCGCAAATACGGGATCACCTACATCGTGTTGAAGTCGATGGACTCTTCCGGCATGATTCTCCCCATCATCCCCGTGCTTGCCGGCAGCCCCGACTGGTCGCTCGTTTTCGCGGACGGGTTGTTCGTGATATTCGTCCGAAACGCGCCGGAAACCCGGGAGTACGTCGAGAAACATACCATCTCGAAGACTGTCCTCCCCCGGCAGATCATCGCCGAGTCGTATCATTACATGTACCTGGGGGTATCTCCCGTGGTCGCATACCAGAACATCGCCACCATGCACCAGTTCCTGGGGGACAGGCAGGCGGCGATCGACGCATTGCGGGAGGCGCTGGCAGATCGGGAAGATCCCCTCCTCAGGAACAAGCTGATGCAGCTTGAACTGGGCGGCACGAGGAGACCTCCTGCCGGCGGATCGGGGAAGTAGGATCGCCTTGGGCGGCACTTCTTTCGGAGCACCGTTTTTTTCGGTCATCATCCTCAACCTCATCTCCAATCTGGGATTCGCGGGCGGGAACAACACCGGAATCAGGGTCGACAGGGGAAGGTTCGTCGTCCTCCTGAACAACGACACCGCGGTCGATCCCCGCTGGCTTTCCGCGCTGCACGGAGCCATCCGGCGCCACCCCGGAGCGGGGATGTTCACGCCGAAGATCCACAACTATTACCGGCGTGACGAGATCGACAATACGGGCCAGGTGGTCTTCTGACGGACTGGCCCGAGGACGCCATCCTTCTGGAGAAGGACGACGGGAGATTCGACGAGGATGGAGAGGTGCTTTCCCCGATCTGCTTCGCGGCGCTTATCGGCCTCCCGGGTGTTCTCGGGCAGCGCATGAGGATTCGTCGCTACCGGGAAATCGGGGCAGGGGAGTTCCGCGACCTGCTCAGACGTTTTTCCATGAGCGCGAGGGAGGTGGCGCTCAAGGATTGAGACGGGAGACGGCGGGGGGATGGGGGAATCCGGGGATACGGCGTGAAAAAGATATATACGATACGGGATCCGGAAGGACAGAGGACCCACATGTGGAGCGCACGCCGGATCGAGGAAGAGGTGGCGGTGTGCCCGCGCCGTTCCCTCGCGAGGTATTTCGAGGACTATTTGCCGAAGGATGCGCCCATCCTGGAGGCGGGGTGCGGGCTCGGGGCATGGGTGGTCTACCTGGGGGAGAGGGGCTTCGACATCGCCGGGATCGACGACAACGTCTCGGTTATCGACCGGCTCAAGACGTGGAGGCCGACGCTCAAGGTAAGCTTAGGGGACATCCGGAAGCTGCCGTACGAAGACGGTGCGCTCGGGGCCGTCATTTCCCTGGGGGTCATGGAGCATTTCGAGGAAGGGTGCGAAGACGCCATGAGGGAGACCTTACGGGTCCTGAAACCCGGGGGGTTGCTCTTCTTCACGGTGCCGATGAACAATCTCTTCCGGAGGGTTTTTGCCCACCCCCTTCGCTCTCTCTACCTCCGATGGAGGAAGCGATGCGGGGATTCGGTCCATTTCGCCGAGTACCGCTTCTCGAAAAAAGAGGCGGAAGCACTGCTGAGGGGATATGGATTTGAGCCGATTCTGACGACGTGGGATGATTTTTCGGAGAAGACCATGTCCCTCGGGATCTGGGCGGATTTCTCGCCGTTGCAGACCAAGGACCTATATGAATTGAAACCCGCCGGGAGGGCCGCGGCGTTCATGATGAATTCGCTCTCCCGCTGGATATCTTGCAGCGGAATCCTGTTCGTGGCGAAGAGACCCGTCACTGTCTGATCTATTGGTTGCACGGGTTGGAAGGGACGCTTCCTGGACTATCCGCCGACGTATATCATCGTCCTCGCGTGGAACGGCTGGAGCGACACCGAAGAGTGCCTCCGGTCCCTCCTGCCGGTCGCAGGCGGAGGGATCCGCGTCCTTCTGGTGGACAACGGATCGACGGACGGCACCCCGGAAAACGTGAGGGGATCCTTTCCCTGGGTGGAAGTGATCGAGAACGGGAGGAATCTCGGCTTCCCCGGAGGCAACAACGTCGGGATCCGGGAATCGCTCTCCCTGGGGGCGGAATTTGTGATTTTGCTCAACAACGACACGGTGGTCGACAAGGATTTCGCACGGGAGCTTCTTCAGGCGGCGGGACGGGACAAAACGATCGGGATGGCCACTTCCAAGATCTACATGTACGACCGCCCGGAGGAGATCTGGTTCGCCGGGGGGGATTTTTCCACGTGGACGGGTAGGAGCAGGCACGCGGGATTCGGGGAGGCCGACCGGGGACAGTTTGACAATGTCGCGGAAATCGGCCGCCCGTGCGCCTGTTCTCTGCTCGTCACCAGGGGGTTTCTCGCGGATGTGGGGATCCTGAACGAGGACCTCTTTCTGTACGGTGAGGAAATCGACTGGGCCTTGCGTGCGCGGGGAAAAGGGTATCAATGCGTGCTGGCCCCCCGCTCGAGAGTCTGGCACAAGTGGGCTTCCGGCACGGGGGGGGCCCAAAGCGGCAATTACCTGTACTACAGCGTGCGGAACATGCTGCGGGTCTTGAACACCCACGCGAAGATCGGTTTTTTCCCGTTGAATGCACTCCGGAATTTTCTCGTGGTCGCAGGTTTCGCCGCAAGCGTATTCACCATGAACGTGGAGAAAGGGAACGGGTTGCGAAATGTCTGGCATGGAGCCCGGGATTATATGCGCGGCGTTTCGGGGCCCCGCCGCCGGGAAACGGAAATGACCGATCGGATATGAGTCGAATACGGTGATTCGGCAATGAACGTTTTGGTCGTATCGCCCTTTCTCCCGTATCCCGGCGTTCCGCACGCGGGGGGGAAACTGGTCTACTTTCTTCTCCAGACCCTTGCCGGGAAACACTCGGTAACCCTGCTTTCCCGGTATTTCCCGGGCGAAGAGAGGCATCTCGGGGAACTGAGGAAGATGCTTACCGGCATCGAACTCGTGTCCGCACCCGGCCCGTTGACCGCGGGGAGCCTCCCGTCGATGTGGAGAACCGTCCGCTCCTATTACCGGTTGGCCCGCAAGGCCAGGGAAGTCCTGAACAGGGGAACGTTCGACCTTTGCCAGGTGGAGTTCACCGAAACGGGCGTATTCTGGCTCCCTCCCCATGATGTTCCGGCGGTTCTTACCTGCCACGACATCACCGCGAAACCGGCGTTCCGGCGGTACGCCGCATCGAGCGGGTTATCCAGAGTTCTTTACTGGCTGACGTGGAAAGGAAAGCATGCGGCGGAGAAAAAGGCGCTGTCGAAGTTCGACCGGGTGTTAGCCCTTTCCGACGAGGACCGGGAATGGGCGGAACGGCTGTATCCCGGCGTTTCCATCGGGGTTCTTCGGTATCCCGGCGGACTGGGGTTCACCGGCCTGCCGCGCGAAGAGGTCCCGGGCCGCCTTCTCTTCCTCGGAGCCCTGAACCGGCCCCAGAACATCGAATCGGTGCGGTATTTCCGGGAGAGGGTATGGCCGGCCGTGCGCGCGGAGTCTCCGGAGGCGGAATTCCGGCTCGCGGGAGGCGGGTTGCCTGGAGAACTGGAACGGGAAATGTCAAAAGATCCACGCATCGTGTTGACCGGGTACCTGGAAAACGTCGAGGAGGTATACAAATCCGCTGCGGTCTTCGTCGCCCCGATTCTGACAGGAGGGGGGATCATCGTGAAAATCCTCGATGCAATGGCCGCCGGGGTTCCCGTGGTGACGACGCCTTTTGGAAACGAGGGGATCCGAGCGAAGGAGGGTGAGGAGATATTGGTTTCCGACGATCCCGATCATTTCCTGCGAAATGTTCTTGGCCTCCTTCGGGATCAGAAATATCGGACAGCAATGGGAGACGCGGGCAGGCGGTTCGTGGAAAACAAATTCAGCGGGGAACGTTTTTCGGATACGCTCGGGCAGACCTACGGGGAATTGGACTCGCGCATGCGGGGCAAGGAAAGGTATTCGGATTCCACATCCCGGACATAATCGGATACCGACCGGTTTCGGAATTTCAGCCTCTTCTCCACTTCTTTGAACATCCCGGGATTGGCCAGGAGATTGGAAATCGTTGAGCTCAATTCCTTCGCGTCTCCCGCCGGGAACGAGAATCCGTTGACGCCCTCCTCCACGATCTCCGTCATGCCGCCCAATCTGCTCACCAGGACCGGGATGCCTGCGCTAAGGGCGGAGCAAAGAACCAGAGGCGTGCTTTCGTACCAAAGGGATGGCACAACGAGCATATGCAGGCTTCTCAAGATTTCCCCGATATTTCCGTGAGGAAATGTCCCATGGAAAAGGACTCGATGATCGATCTCCCTCGTGGTTTTTTGCAATCGTCGGTAATAGGGGTCCTTCTGGTCCTGTTTCCCGTATATGTGCAGGGTTACCAGGTCGCGCTCGTTCCGCAGAAGGGTCAATGCCTCAAGGAGCAGATGAACTCCTTTGATCTCACTGATTTGCCCGATGAATCCCAGGCGAAGCGGGTTCTCCTCGCTGAATCTGTGCGGAACGGGAATCCTTTCGGGGAGATTTCCGACATCGACACCGTAGGGGACAACGTGCAAGCGATTCGCTTCCACTCCGTGGCGGACCAGGATGCCGGCGAGAAAATTCGTCGCCGGCAGGACCTTGTCTGCGGTATTGACACATTCGGCGATGAACTTCGACCGCTTTGTGAGCGAATGGAGGCTTGCGAGGGGCCCGATGTGATTCCGGAGGGGAGACGCCGCCATCTTCCATGCCAGCTTTCCCGCCCATTTCGGCACCGGCAGGAGGCAAAACAGGCAATCGACGGCATCTTCTCCAGGACCATCGCAGATCTGTTTGTCATAGGTCCTGTACAAGATCGACTTCGGACATACCACCCAATAATCGGTGGGAGTGAAGACAACGGGGATCCCCATCCCGCGGATTTCCGGGATGACCCGAGCGGAAAATCCGAACAGATGGTTGAAGTGGACCACATCCGGTTTCAGCCGGGAGACCAGATGCCTGACGAGGGAGACCCGCTGGGGAGATTCCAGGTGGTGGGATATGGGATCCCGCAGTTTTCCCACCCCATAATGGAGACGATGGACGGGAAAATCATCGTAACGATCCTCCGTCATCCACGGCGTCGATCTTTCCGGCACACGTTTCTCGCGCTCTCCCGCCACGATGTCGACTCGGTGGCCGCGCATTCGAAGGCCCCTTGCGAGTTCCAGCGTCAATATCTCGGTTCCCGCGCCGTGCCCGGGAAAAAAGACATGGGCGCCCAGAAGAATCTTCAACGGGGTTTCCGGACTTGGCTTCACATGATCTTCCTGATCGCCGCACCGAGTTGCCGCAGGATGCGGTACCCGATCGAGTAGAACGGGGCAAGATGTTTCCTGGAGAGGGTCGACGCGTATTCCCTTGCCTCGCCCCAGCGCTTGTCCACGACCAGTTCCTTGTACAACAGATTTTGTATCTGTCCGATCCTCCAGTCGGCCTTCTTCTTGTGGGCGTGATAAAAACCGGGGTGGGACTTCAATATATCCCTGCTTGCCCGCAACACGGCTTTGTGAATCTCGACGAAATCGCGTGACTTGGAACCCGGGTGCCATCGGATCCAGCAGCCCGGTTCCGCCGAATAGATTCCCCTGCACTCGATTGCGACCCGCTGGAGGAACTCGGAATCCTCGTTGTATCTCAGATCCTCGCGGAATCTCCGGTGGCGGACCACATCCGCACGGTACAAAAGGGCCGACGATTTGGCCTCGTTGGTGAAGAAGTGCATGAGCGCGAAGTTTTCCGGCCTCCCGGCCGCCGCGACCCTGCTCCTGCGTTCGCGGCCGGAATCCTCATCGAAGATCATGCTGTCGGCATAGACGAAATCGGCTGCCGGATTTTGGCGAAGCAGCGCCGTTTCATGGCTCAGCTTGCCCGGCAGCAACCGGTCGTCCGAATCCAGGAAGCAGGCATAGCCCGTATCCTCGTCGAGGAAACCCAACCCGACATTACGGGCGCTCGCGCAACCGCCGTTCTCCTTGTACGTGTACGTGATCTGCCCCGGGTATTTCCTTGCGTATTTGCCGCAGAGGTCCTTCGTGTCGTCGGTCGACCCGTCATCCACGATGACCAGTTTTTTTTGAGGATAATCCTGGGCAAGCGCGCTTTCCATCGCCTCGGAAAGCATGGCGGCGCGGTTATACGTGGGGACAATGATCAGCACGGATTGGCCGTCAGACATCGGGCTCCGACCTCAAGAGGGTTTGCGGATAAGGGCAAGATAATGCGTCCGAAGAACAGGGATGCGGGAAAGCAGCTGGGCGGCCAGCAGGGAGGTCCCTGCGATTCCGGCGAGGTTGTAGTCCAGGGACACCGACCGATAGCGCATCGGGCCCTTGGGGAAGAATGCCCTTATGTCCCGGCTCGTCAGGCATTGAACGGGAGTCGGGGGCGGTTCCTTTCCTTCCGCTGTTCCGGTGCCAGGCGATGAAAAGGCGGAGGAGGAAATTTTTTTTACGAGAGAAAAAGGAAGAAAAAGAAGCCGCGCAACAAAATGGACGGGGCGAAGATCGTAATACAGGATCCGCCCCCCGGGCCGCACCACACGCCACATCTCGTCGGCAATCCGTTGCCGCATCCCCGGGTCCAGGACCGAACTCAGACACAGGAACTGCATGGCCATGTCGAACGTATTGCCCGGGAAAGGCAACTCCGCCGCGTTCCCCTGCAGCAAAAGGAGGTTGGGGTATTTTCCCTTGGCGACCCGTATCCGGTGTTCCGCCAGGTCGATCCCCACCGCCTTTTCCGCGCCAAATTCCAGGAAGCGCTCAAGGATATGCCCGGTCCCGCAACCCACTTCCAGCAGTCGTGCTCCGGCCAAATTCACTCGATCTTCTTCCAATATCCGGAGTATCGCCCATTCCCGTTCCTGCATGTGAAACGCGAACGCCGGGTTCCGGTACGTGTATGTGGAGGATAAACCCGCGGCATCGCGCCTGGCGTATTCCGCACGGAGGCGGGAAATTTCATCGCTGCCCTTGTTGTTCATGTTCAGCCAACCACCCGATGATAGATCCGGCCAAGATGTTCCCCCTGCGTCCGGGCATCATATTCCGATTCCAGGTGCTTTCGGCCAGCCTCCACCATCGGGAGCCATCGATCTTGGTTTGCAAGGAGCCAGCGAAGTCGGTTGACCAGTCCGTCGATGTCCCCCTCTCCTGCGAGCAGGCCGGTTACCCCGTCCTTGACCACTTCCGGTATATCGCAATGCCTCGTGCTGACGACAGGCATTCCCGTTGCGCACATTTCGATAAGGGTGACAGGAACCCCTCCTTCCGTATCTCCGTCACTCGCCGTGATGCTCGGAGAAAGAAAAACATGATGTGCGTACGCGTGTTCAAACAGGACGGCATGGGACTGATACCCCAGCAATCGTGTATGCGGAGTAAGCCCGTTTCTTTCGATTGCGGCAAGAATCCTCTGTTTTTCGACCTTGCTCCGGGTTTCCTCGTTGGCGTCCCCGATGATCGTGATTTCCAGGGGTATTTCCTTCCGGATCCGTCCAAGAGCCTCCAATGCGAACGGGATTCCTTTTTTTTCCTGGAACGAGGCGGCAATGAGAATGCGGAGTGTTTCGAACGGATGCCACGTCCTCGGGTGGAAACCAATCTCCGCCAGCGGAACGCCCAAATGGTGGACACTTACCTTGTCCGGCGGACATCCAAGCGCTTTCACGCACTCCGCTATATGGGGACCTTCGCACAGGGCGAGGTCGATCGTCCCGAACAATTCAAGATAACGCTTTCGCCAGGCCGGGTTCCGGGAGGGGAGATACGATGCATCGAACCCGTAAAATGACACGACATGCTTTACCCTTGCCCGGCGCGGCACATCAAGGTTCTCCCATCCCACGTTTCCGAAATGAGAGTGGAGAAGATTTGCCCGAACCCTTCTCGCCTGATCCACGAGGAATCCGAGATGGCGCCGGATTCCTGACAACCGGAGCAGGCAATCCCGGTAATATCGCCACCTCGGTTCTTCCGAGAATCTGTGGATGTTCGGCAAACGAAACGTTTCCAGGTTTTCGGTGGTCTCGCATACAATGTGTGCCTCGATATCGGGGGGAAGAAATCGCACAAGGTTGTACATCCAGGTCTGCGTCAGCGGAAGCCAGGAAGGAAAACCGTGCAGCACGACCAGAGGCAAAGGATTTGTCAAAGAAGGACTGGTCAACGGGCCACTCTCACTGCTGCCCTCCGACGATTCCCATCAACTCCATGACCTGATTCCGGTTCATAAGCCAATTGGTGGCAAGATAGATGAGGCCCCCCACAGGCACCAATACGGCAAGCACCCAATTCCCCTTCAAATCCGGCGGGAGATTGATTTTCAGAGCAAGGATCCCCGCAAGCATGATCAGGCAGGCCACAAAAGGACGCCAGAGAGCCCTGTATAAGTCACTCATGGAAAGTTCTATAAGCCTGAACGGAATGGCGAAATTCGGATAAGCCAATATCAACGACACGATGGTATAGGCTGCAGCGACTCCGACAATCCCCCATCGCAGACCGATGAGAAATGCAGAAATGGAAATTATTCCGGTTGCGACGCCCCAGCGAAACATCCAATCGGTGCGTCCCTTTGCCTGATAAATCGCGCCAACGGTCGTTCCGATGGATTGAATCATTCCCGCAGGGACAAGGATCATCAACAGCAGGATAACCGGCTTCCACTGTAGGCCAAAGACGGCAAGTACGAACGGTTCAACAAGGGCCCATAAACCAAACATCATCGGAAAGGTGACGAGGGCGATGGCGCCGGCCACCTTCAGATAGGCGTTTCGAAACCTGGCCATGTCATCCTGAATCGTCGAATACACCGGAAACATCACCCGCCCGATGACGGCAGAGACGCTCTGCAAGGGATATAGCATGATCTGGTAGGCCACGGTGTAATAGCCGAGATCCCTCGCCCCCAGGAATTTACCGATCAGCAGATAATCCGTGTTTCTCACAAAATAGTTGAATATGTTAAACCCTGTAAAATTCAAACTGTAGCTGCTTACTTCGATAACCTCTTCCCAATGGAAAAAAAGTTTCGGTCTCCATGAACTGGCGGTCCATAGCAAGACGGTTGTCATTATTGCAATAGCCAATGCTTGATAAACCAGGCTCCATGCGCCGTATCCCAGCAATGCCGAGGAAATCCCGACAGATGAGCCAATCAGCGCAGCAATAATCTCCACCTTTGCCAGTTTGCTGAACGCCAATGCCCGCTCCAGGATCGCCTGCTGCAGGATACTGAGCCCGGAGATAAAAAAGGTCAGCGACAGGACCCGAAGAAGCGGCTCAACACGAGCTTCCTTGTAAAAATCAGCGACCAGAGGAGAAAGCAGATACACAGTAATCGTAACCAAAAGCCCAAACACGACATTTACCCAATAAATGCTGGAAAGGAGTTCCTCGGAAAGAATCTTTCTCTGAATTACCGCTGCGGATGTTCCCAGATCCTTGAAAAGAGCCCCGAACCCGATTACGATCGTAGCCATGCTTACTAATCCGAAGTCGGAAGGATCGAGCAACCGCGCAAGAATGACGAAGGTTAAAAACTGTAATCCCTGCTGCCCGAATTGAGAAAACGAAGACCATTTGAACCCTGAAACGGCAGATCGTTGGAGGGAAATCAAGGTTTTCTCGCTAAAACCGTATAACTTGCTGTTTCCTGTGGGTGTTGTATGAAATAATCAAGAACCCGAGAAACGTGCTGCCCGATCGACCAGATTGGAATCCAGAAGTATTTCAGAATCCCCCTCGAGAAACGAACCGTATGGTAATTGAATTTGAGCACCCACATCTGCCAAAAACCGGTATTTTCCTTAATGGTAATGTCGACAAATCCGGTCTTTTTCAATAAATAGTCAAGCCCATACCGGGTATACCGAAAGTAGTCGGAAGGTTCCTCATGCACATGCCACATGAAGGGGACGGTCAGGAAGAGCGACCCCCCAGGCCGAAGGATGCGTTGGCATTCCGACAGAAAGATGCCCGGTTCCGGCAGGTGCTCCATCACCTGGAAGGCCACCACGGTGTCCGCAAAGCCGTCCTCGAACGGAAGCCGCTCGCAGAGGTTCGCGAACGTGTCCACCATGCCCTGGTCGTGAAGGCTGTTCTCCCAGTCCACGCCGATATACTCGTCTGCCGTCTTCAGAATGTCGGCCTTGTAGGGCGCGGTCCCGCAGCCAAGATCGACGACTCTCCCCTTGTACGGGAGCGACTGCGCGATCTTCTGGTTGATCCTCTCGATGAGGAAGTTGAAGCTACTCATACCACCCCGACTTTATCTTCCGGCAGGGGGCCCCGGCATAGATGGTGTTGGACTCCAGTTCCCCTTTCACAATGGAGCCCGCCCCGACGACTACGTTGTCACGGATCACTGTCCCCGGAAGGATGACGCAGTTTGCTCCGATGAAGATATTGTTCCCGATGACGACGTCGGCGGTGATCCTCTCCTCTGTGACCTTCCTCCCGGGGAGGTAGTGATTGGAGTGTGCGATGACCTTGGTGCCTGGGCCAATGGCGACATCGTCGCCGATGGAGACCGTACCGTAGCAGACGTTCACGTAGCAAAAGGCCCCCATGTGAGACCTTCTCCCCATTGTGAATCTCCCGTGGTGGTTCAGGATGTAGCAGGCGTGGTATAGGCAACTCTCCGCACCGGAGGAGAAGTTGTCGATATTGGTGATGAAGACACCGGTGTCGACCTCGCAGGGGGTGCGGTACAGCCTCCTCCGGCAGGCGGAAGCGAGGGAGGAACTGTTGTTGCGGCTTTCGGACACGAAGCACTCACGCGCGAATGCCCGGAGGTACCCGAGGCGACGTATGATCCTTTTCATGCTCATTCCAGAAGGCACGGGAAATTGATGCACTCCCCCACGGCCCTGTCGGCGTTCGGGCATCCATCCACTCGCGCCAGCGCCGGGTGGATGTTGCTGATGAACCAGACTCCGGGGGTCACGCGGAGGGTCTCCTCGGCCCAGGAAACGTCCCGCTTTCTCTCCGGCTCCACCATCACGGGGTATCGCAAAAACACGGGGACCGATCCCTCCAACACGAGAGGTTTTCGGTAACCGTTCTCCTCGCACCAGCGGTCCCACCTCTGCGCCGTACATCGTCGGCGCTCGTTGTAGACGTCGATCTTCCTCAGCTGGTTCATCCCGACGGCGGCCACCGGTGCCGGCATCTTGCACCCGTAGTGGGCGGGCTGGAACCCTCGCTCCTCCTCCTCCGTTGTGGAGATGATCTCCTTATTGCCGTACCGGATTTGCACCCACTCCCCGAGGAACCAGCGCTGGGGGTGCTTGAACCGGTAATAGTTCAATAACAGGGTGTGGAGTTGCCGGTCGATCCATTCCTCGCGAGGCAGGGCGGCCTGGTCGAAGTACTCCTTGAGCCGCTCCCCCAGTGCGTCTTGGTTGGTCACGGCGACGCCGCCCATGACGGTGTTCAGCACCTTGGACTGTTCGCAGCTGTAGAAACCGAGGTCGCCCAGATTACCCACTTTCTTGCCCCGAAACTCCGCTCCCGTCGATTGGGCGCAGTCCTCGATCACCCGGATGCCGCGACGACGGGCGAGCGCGAGAATATCCTCGTAATCCCGGCAGACAAGACCGTACATGTGATGCAGCAGGATGGCGCGGGTGTTGGGGGTGATCTTCTCCTCGGCCCGGGCGGCGTCAAGTCCGTAGGTCTCCAGCTCGATGTCTGCATAGACGGTCCTGACCCCGGCGTAATGGAAAGCGTTGGGAACGACGACGCAGGTATATCCCGGGAGGATGACCTCGTCTCCTGGCGCAAGACCCAATGCGTGGATGCAGGCACTCAACGCCACCCGACCTCCCAAGAATGCAAAGGCGTGGCGAGATCCGTTCCATCGGGCGAACTCGGCTGCGAATTGCCCCGTCACGGCCGGATCCTCCCAGCGGGAATGATCCCGCAGCCACGCCCGGGCAATCTCGACGTCGTCATGGTCAATCGTCATGGACCCCAGGGAAGGCATCACCAAGGGTTTTCCAGCCATTACCTTGCCAAGGGTCCGAAACTGTTTCTTGGCGAAGCGCCGAGCTTCCCTTGGCGTGCTCATTTCCCTACGACCTTCTGGACCGCCGCGATCACGTCCGCCACATCCTGGCTGTTCATCCGGGCGGAGAGGGGTAAGCTCACCGTCTGCCTGCCGATCCGCATGGCATTCGGGTAATCCTCCGGCTTCCAGTCGAATTTCTGCTGGTAGTAAGGATGCTCGGGGATACTCAGGTAGTGAACGCCTACTCCGATATTCTGAATGGTCATGGAATCGAGAAACGCATCGCGGCTGATCCCGGTTTTTACCGGGTCCACCAGAATCGTATACAAGTGGTGGGCATGGCGTGTATCGGGTTCCGGGTCGGCGGGCAGCCCGATGGGAAGGTCCGCGAACGCTTCGTTGTACCGGTTCCAGATCTCCTGGCGCCTGCGCCAATAAGCCTCCACCCTCGAAAGCTGATGGATGCCGATCGCCGCCTGGACGTCCATCATGTTGTACTTGAACCCGCACTCGACGACGAAGTAGTGCTTGTACCCCTCGTCGCCGAACCGCTTCCAGGCGTCCTTGCTCATGCCGTGCAGCGCCAGGACCTTGATGCGCGCCGCGTCTTCCTCGCGATGGGCGAGAACCATGCCACCCTCACCGGTGACGATGTTCTTGGTCACGTAAAAACTGAAGCAGCCGAAATCGCCGAAGGTGCCGGCCTTGCGCCCCTTGTACTCGGTTTCCACGGCATGGGCGCAGTCTTCGATCAGCCTCAGTTGGTGACGCTTCGCGATCTCACAGATCGGGTCCATGTCACAGGAGCGGCCGGCAAAATGAACGGGAAGGATGGCCCGCGTTTTGGGGGTGACCTTTAATTTCACCTCCTCCGGGTTGATATTCATGGTTACCGGATCCACATCGGCAAGCACCGGGACGGCGCCTGCGTGAATGATGGCGTTGACCGTGGCGCAGAAGGTCATCGGGGTCGTGATGACTTCGTCCCCAGGCTGTATCCCGGCAGAGAGGATGCTCAAGTGCAGCGCGGCGGTGCAGGAATTGACCGCCACCGCATGATCAGCTCCCTTGTATCCCTTGAAGTCGTTTTCAAACCGGGCGACTTTGGGACCGGTACCAAGCCATCCGCTTCTCATGCTGGCGACAACCTCTTCGATTTCCGCTTCTTCGATTGCCGGAGCGCCGAACACAAGGAAGCGATCTTTGGAACGGATGGGTGGGATGTTCATCGAGAGCGAGCTCCGACTTTCATGGAGTTCTTGCCCTTCGGGTCCATCCCGGTCCTCTGGTCCCACAGTCTCACGATGGGATCAAAGCTGTTTTTTTCCATGAGTCGATCGAACTCCTCCTTGCTGAGGACCAGGGAACGGATCTTCCGCTGGATGTATGCCTCGGTCTTCAGGGCGAAGTCGTCGAGCTGGACTTTGTCGATGTCGCCTACCAGAACCACGTCGATGATTCCCGTGTCGATCCCGCGGGCATAATCGCCCACGAGGTAGGCCGTTTCCAGGTTTCCGAGCCGGTCGACAACGGACTTGACCAGTTCGTCGATCCCTGTGATCTTGCGGACCATCGAGAACAACTCCGGGAACAGGGGGTGGTCGGTATTGGCCTGGTAGTAGACGCTCCGGCCGCTGCGTTCCGAGACGAGGATTTTGTGGTCAGTCAGGTGGTTGAGCTCGGTCCGGACCGCATTGGTCGAGACATGGAATTCGGAGGCAAGTTGCCGCAGATAGGCCTTGAGTCCGGGGTTCAGGAAGAGCTTGACGAGAATGTCGACCCTCGTGCGGGAAGGGATCACGCTGTTGAGAGCATTTTTGAACATGCAATATGACCTTTATTCGTTCACTTTTACTACTCGATAACAGTTCCATTTTGGGTTGTCAAGTTTTTTTGACCGGGGTTATACCCAGGTTTTTTTACCGGAGAATCGATATCTGCGGCAGAAATGGAGAACCGGGAGCCATCCAGGAGAATCTCGACGGTCGGTCGAACTGCTCTGGTCAGCGAATTTTTTCCGGATGGGTCGTCCGGTTAGGCGTCCTCCCCATGATTTTCTTCCGTCGCCTGCTTCCAATGCGCCATCCCCTGCGCCATTTTTTTCCCCTGGTTTCGCCGGAAGGTCATCCTTGGGACGATGAATGGGGGGATCATCCCGGTTTCAACGTTGGGAATCCTTATATTGCCTTGTGTTGTCAAGTGCCACCCGTTGCGCCAGCTCCTTGATGATCCGCTCCAGCTTGTAAATTTTCATGGAGAAGAAGATCAGCATGACCAGGATGAACAGGAGACTGAGCAGCGTGAGCGTTGAGACCGGGGCGATGGCGCCGAAGAACCGGGTCAGCGAGGAAAGGAAATGCGCCGCCCAGGTAAAGAAAATCACCGCTCCGATCACAAAGAGCCACAGCAACGTATACGACTCCGAAAGCTTCTTCTTCCGCAGCAGCTCCATGATGAAAACGAGGTTGACCAACGCCATGGCCGTGATGATGATTTTCGCCTGAAAGGACATTCGTACCTCCTAATTCTTCCCGCGGATGATACGGAGGAGCACGATGAAGGACGCAAGTATCGACTTGAAGGGGTAGTAGAAGGCCCGTATCGGATTCGAGTACATGGAGACACCGTGTTCCCGGCGCCGGAATTGCACGGGAATCTCCGCGATGCGGAACTTCTTCAATCCGAGAGAGATGATGACCTCCGCATCGGGGAAATCCACGGGGTATTCCTCGGCAAGGAACTGCGCGACATTGCGCCGCATCGCCTGGTACCCGGAGGTGACGTCGTAGATCTTTGTCCCTCCCAGGATCCCTGCCAGCGCCGAAAAGAATTTGATCCCCATCCTCCGCAGGAACGGGATCCGGTAACCGGCGGAGCTCCCGAGGAAACGCGACCCGATCACGATGTCGGCGCCCTTCTCCAGGGCGGCCAGCAGATTCGGGATCTCGGAAGGGATGTGCTGCCCGTCCGCGTCCATCAGCACAACGGTGCCGTACCCTGCCGCAACCGCATAC
>Ga0209641_10002099_pt1 | contig 17284 bp, 14 predicted proteins | sample RifCSP16_1_FD_184022 | JGI IMG/M metagenome (GOLD analysis project Ga0209641, IMG submission 184022) | Soil microbial communities from Rifle, Colorado - Rifle CSP2_sed 16_1 (SPAdes) (version 2) | ecosystem: Environmental > Terrestrial > Deep subsurface > Rock core/Sediment | place: Rifle...
TCACGACCAGCTTCGCCACGCTGGCGATAAAGGTGGCGCTGGATTGGGTGGTACAGGACTGGGAGGCATCCGTGCTCAGCGTTTTTACGAGCGTGGTGGCCAATCTTATGTAAGTGGGCGAACTGGGCTCGAAGGCGCTGAGGCTTATGCGTTCTCAGTATATGATCGCGGGCGGGATATTGTCGGAACAGTCTCTATTACGCCGCCGAAAGGAGTCGATGCTCGAGCATTGTCGTATGCTGATGTCGTCAGCTATATCGATGGCAACCAGAACCAGATCTTTGGAGGCATTCCTGGCATCGATCTAGTTTTGGGCGAAATGGACTACGAGAACTATACTGTTTCCAAAGACTACATCAACATCGATTTTGTCTATCACAAAGGCCGGTTCGGGCGTATCGAGAAGGCCGACCCGACGACTGAGGCAATTTTAGATGAACTCTTGGAGCGTCAATCGTGGTGGCGGTTGCCTAATATCTTAGACCAGTTGACCGGCATCTTGAAAGAATCCTATGAAGAAGGTGCTCTTCAGGAGCAGGCCAGTATCCAGGAGCAAGTATACGCTACAGGCTTTGCAACGACAGCTCAACCGGCTAGAGACTTTGCTCTCGTTAATCAATATGTATTAAAGCTCTTAGAAGAGCATGCGGCTGAGATGGTAAGTCGGGTCAACCAAGGCACGCGCTATTATCTTCGCCAGCGAATTACAGCCGGCGTCCGCGACCAATTGACGCCAGATGAGATTGTGGAAGACATTCAGGCTAATTTATTCAACTTGCCGGTTAAAGAACAAGAGAAGTTTCCGGAGAGTCGCATTAGATCGATTGTCAACACGGAGCTTAACTGGGCGAACTCGAAAGCCTCTGTTGACCAGCACGTGGCAGCTGGGTTCAAGAAGAATCGTTGGATAACGCGCAAGTATGATGTGTGTCCGCTGTGCTTAGCTAACGAAGCTAAAGGCTGGCAAAAAACGGGCGGGCTTGTATACAAGAATGTCTTTGACGAGAAAGTCGCTCATCCGCCGGGTCACCCGCGCACGTGCCATTGCTACATGCAGTTCGATGTACAAGAGATTACAGGACCGCTCAAGTTCTGGACCGGCGCTGACGACGAGAAGATAGAAGCTGCGATTCAAGAAGAGCTCGAAGCTCGTGGCGTAGACTACAAGAAGTGGAAAGCGGATACAGATCGCTGGGCAGCTGAAAAAGGAATAACGAAAGCTGTTTCGAAGTTGCGTCTTTCCGAGGCTCAGAAAGAAGAAGTCAAACACCTTCCAGGTGGCCACAATCAACAAGCACATGCTGGCAGGGTAATGTATCACGGGACAGTTTCAAAGGCGATCAAGTCAATCTTAGAGAAGGGCATTATTCCTGGTGACCAATCGGGTTACCGCGTATGGGGAGATTATGCGTTTCGGGGCTGGCCCGGTCGCGAAGAATCTGTCTACTTAGCTAAAAAGGAGAGCGGTGCTTTAGACTTCGGTAAAGAGGCAGCGCTTGAACTAACTAAAAGGTTACGCGAGAAAAGGCCAGTAAGGCCAGTTAAGAATCTTCAAATCGTTGTTTTCAAGGTGAAGGTTCCTGGAACACAGGTTTCTCAATTGATGGTTGATGAACTGATGCCGAACACAGCAAAGCGTTTGGGATCAGTTCCGCCTCACTGGATTCAGGAGTACTCGATTTACAACTATGATGAGGCAGACGATCGAGCTAAACACTTGGCAGATGTTGTTCTGACTAAGGCCGAAGAAGGCGAGTTTTATTACGTCCCGGTGATTGTTGAATCTGAAGAACAGGAAGAGAAACATCTGCCTGGCAGCCACAACCAGCAAGACCATGCTGGCAAGTGGCCAGAGTTTTCGCTGGAGCAAGATTTGCCTCACCCTGAGTGGGGGCACTTTAACCCGATAAGCGAGAACGAGTGGACGGCGCCTTCTGGCGCGTCTGTTAGGGTTGAAGGCGAAGTCATTAAGTACACGAACCCAGTTGGAGGAGAGCAAGAAAGTCGCTTGACTGAAGGCCAGAAAGCAGATCTGTTTGTCCGAGTTATGTTTGGCATTAGCAGCGATGGCGAGTTAGGGATGCCTTTAGATTGGATGATCAAGAGCGTTGTTGAAGCAACTTATAACGCAGGAGACGAAAGTTGAAACAAGTATTCGACAACGAAGAGAATGCACATTCCTGGCTAGCGGCACAAGGGTTGGTTCCAGTCATCAGCGACAGTCCAATCGATGTGAAAGGTCGGGAATGGACAGAAGTTGGCTGGATCGAAAAGCTAGACGGTCAACGAGTTGTCGCCAGAGTCGAAGCTCCTGGTCTTGTGCCGTGGCTCAAAGTTGCCCGTGGTTCAGCTAAAGTTTTCGGAGCTAAAGGTTTTACTGCTCTTGAAAAGTCACTAGCGTCTTATGCAGAAAAAGTTCCAGCTCGCTATCGCAAAGAATTTTTAGAAAAAGTACGGGCATCTGGGTCAGCAAATATAGGGAGTGTCTACAAAGACTTTATGGAATCTCTCTATGTAGGCGGGTTTGATTACTTTCGCAATGGGGGTCAGAACTATCCGCCTATGGCGGCGTCTGAGAAGTCAGGCCAGACTCGTATTTCTCTTCTGCCCGATGTCGTTGTTGAGGGGGCACAGATTGACACAACTGCGTTCGAAGAAATAGCAAAGTCAATGGGCGAAGAACTAATCATCAACCGCAAGTCACTGGAAGCAGTCGTTCAGCTAGTTACTGAAAAGTATCCCCAGTTGATTGCAGAGGGAATGCAAAAAGCTGTGTCTAGCATAGTCTTTCCTGTACCCCAGGTTGATGTTCATGTTCCAGAGCAACAGCGCGATGAGTCAATTACTAAAGCGCAGTTGATTGAATCGTTTGCAGGTTACCTTGCGGAACACCAAGGGATAGTTGAAAAGGCATTTGAGAGCCAGGCTGAGGTGATAGCTAAACTGCTCAAAGAGGCTGTAATAGAGGCACTCGCCAATCTTCCGAGGCCTGATATTACAGTCAATGTTCCAGAGTCTGAGATTACTGTTGTTGCTCCAACGCCAAAACGCAAGATTTTGAAAGATGCACAAGGCAACATCAAGGCCGAAGTGATAGAGGAATACTAAGGAGATTATCCGTGATTGAAATTACGCTAGTAGGCGCAGCAGCTAAAGTGGGTACTCAGCAAGAGGGCGACAAGGTGTTTAGAATTCTTGTGCTCCGAGATCTCCAGAGTGGGATACAGATTACAGTGCCTTTTGAGGCTGCTGCGGCAGAGCAGGTAGGGAGAGCATTGATGGGTTCTCAGGTTGCAGTTGCTGGTTTAGCGCTGCCTGTAGGCTTTGATCCTAAAAGAGGTAACGATGGCCGGCCTAATTAGCGAAGGAGGAGATAAGTGAATCGTCAGAGAAGGTTCTTGGTTGTTTTTTCTTTAGTAGTGCTAGCTTTTGTTGCTGTCTTTGTAGCACAAAGGACAAGAGCTCCAGAAAGACTTCTTGTCGTTGAAACTGCAGCACCTACAAAGGCAGAGACATCGACTCCTGGCCCTAGTAAGACAAAAGGGCCGACTCGGACAGCGACTGTGCGTCCCACAAATACGTCTACGCCGACATTTGTCGCGACAAATACACACACTCCGACTAGCCCTACATTTACGCCGGTGCCGACTGTGACTCCAGGTGGTTTAGTTGATCCACATCTTGATGCTCCGCTGTGTACTGATCTGCACGACAACTCTCTGTTTCACACGCTTTGGGATGGCGCGCGCGATTGCCACTACGACCACGAACACGGACAGATGGACTTCAACGCGGCGGCAGAGTTCTTCGGCGTAGATCTGCAACAGTTCACCGGACAGGAAATCTCCTACCCCTGGCAGACCATCGGCCCGACCGGCTGCCTAGAGAACGACTGCAAGCATGAGGGCTACAAGTGGACCTTCCAGACCAGCAATGAGGATCCCTGCGTAGCGGGAGAAATCGGCCCGAACGGTACGGATGGTTTTGCCGTGGAGTTCCATGCAAGGGGAAACGGCCACGAGCACTTGACCAGGGTGCATTCCAGCTTCATCGCGGTCACAGTCTGCAATCCGCAGGGACAGCGCGGCGTACTTGTCACCGGCGGCTGGCAGGACTACGGCCAGCGGGTGTCATCCTATCAAAGCGAAGACATTTTGGCGCTGTCGGGACAACCCGACCCGGCATATAGGGGTCTGCTCTCCCCTTACCTTTCACTCGATTGCTATGATGATACGGGCAACCAGGCGGATGACTGCGGGACAAAATTCATCCATTCCGGAGCTACTTGGGTCAGCCGCCCACAAGCCAGGGAGATGATAGATTGTTGTCACAAAGTCGCTCAGTTGTTGTTTCGTAGCCGCGACCCGCATCAGTGGGTGAATGGCTCGAGCCGATTTCTCCTGGACGCGCAGACGTTCCGATGGGTCTGTGGAGTTGAGACATACAACCCGGTTGGTTGTAGAGGCAACAATACTACCGTCCGCATACATCAGGTATTCGGCGATGTGCCAGAGGCTTGGGATAGTCTCGACGGAGCCGTAGACGGTTTAGTGACCTGGCAGGGTTACACCGACCGGTGGGGAAATGTAGTCGAAGGATGTGAACAGGCTGGCCTCGACTGTGTGCCCATCTATCTACAGAATGTGCCTGTGGGTGGATTTAGCTCGACTTTCGACAACGAGGTGCCGGCTAGCAGCCCCGAGGCTCTACCGGAGAGAGATATTTACTTCTGCTCTAGCCTGCCATGCACTGAAGGCGATTTTGGTGCGGTGAGCAGTGGGTGGATAGGAGCAGAGAACTGAGATGGCTCGCGCAGAGATCATCATAGGCGAGACGGTTTCGAATCACTATAACGGGGCGGGCACAAACTATGTGGTCGAGACGTTAAACGGTGTGGTCTACCAGGTCTATGTGGATAGGTTGGCAGACCTCAAGTTCACTAAGTCGGCGGATGGCGGATTGACCTGGAAAGACCCGGTGAACATCTTCACTGGCAACGTCCTCGGTGTTGCGGTTTGGTACGACCGATGGTCAGGTATCAGCGGCGACTTGATTCACATTGCTTGGTACGAGGACGCGACAGACGACATTCTCTACAACAACATCAATACGGCCAGCGGCGACGCTTTGGGTGGGCAGACAACGGTTTTTGCAGGAAATACGGCGGTATCTGGTGGGGCGCTTTCAATAGTGCGCGGTCGTAATGGAGACTTGCGAGTCGCCGGGTCCATAGACGCCGGCGCAGAAGATGGGGCCTGGTCATCCGCCGACGTAGGGGCTACTTGGGGGGACACCATTGCTGATCCGAGCGAAGGAGCTACTCAAGACCAATACTTTTTGCTGCCTGGCTGGAATGCTGACACTGCTGATGTGATGCTCATCTTCGGAGACGCTTCTGCTAACGGCCTATCGGTCAAGCGGTACGATGATAGCGCGAACTCGTGGGCCGAGACAGCCATCATTGCGGACGGTAGCTGGGTGGATTTTACTGCTCCTAACTCCTTTCCTCATGTAGCGGTAGCAGTGGATCTTGCTAACTCTCGCAACATTATCGTGGCATGGACCGCTGTTGACAGCCTCAATGCGGACCTGCGATGCTTTATCATTGACGACACGACCATTACAGAAACAGCTACCAATGTCGTTTTGAACTCGACGGACGACCAGGGACTTTGCGCTATTGGAATTGAAATCAACAGTGGCGATTGGTATGTGTTTTACTGCGGTAAGACAGATGGCTCGGAATCCTTTTCTACTTCGGTGCAGGTCTACTACAAAGTGTCTACGGATGATGGAGCAACTTGGGGGGCTGAGACATTGCTGACTTCGGAGCTTCACAGTACTCAATGGTTGGTGTGCAATCCAAGATTCAATGGCGACGCTGTAGTGGCGTTCTATAACGCTGTAGCCTCTGCGCCAAGGATTATGGTGTCTGTTAGTTCTCAAAAGCCATACGCTCGGTATCAGATAGGAATCTAGTCTATGGCCGCTCCTTACAATCCCCCCAAGAAAAACGAAGACTTTCTCATCCGGATTGCTCTGGAAGACATGGCGAGTCCGGGGAGTTTCAAGTCGAGTCCGACGATTGCTGCTGGCGATTTCAAGGTGAGTATTGATGGCGGAGCGTTAGCAGACTTGGGAACCTTGCCTTCTGTCAGTCCGGCTTCGTCTATCTGGGTGCTTATCACTTTGTCGTCAACGGAGATGAACGGCGATGTGATAGCGGTTCAGTGTATTGATCAGACTAGTCCGAAGGAGTGGGCAGATTACGCTTTTGCCATTCCTACGACGCAGTGATAGCGCATGTTCAGGATATTCTTTGGAAACCTTGCAGCTGCTGTTTCTCCGTCAGCGTCTGTCAGCCCATCTGCATCAGTTTCGCCATCGGCATCAGAGTCACCCAGCGTTTCACCTTCTGCTAGTGTCAGCCCTAGCGCGTCTGTATCACCGTCAGCGTCTGAATCGCCGAGTGTATCACCTAGCGCTAGTGTAAGCCCATCGGCTAGCGAATCGCCGAGCGTATCGCCGTCTGCCAGTGTAAGCCCCAGTGCAAGCGTAAGTCCTTCTGTTTCGCCTAGTGCATCAGTCAGTCCGAGTGCATCGGTCAGTCCAAGCGCTAGCGTTTCGCCTAGCGTAAGTCCGTCGGCGTCGGTTTCACCATCAGCGTCTGTAAGTCCATCGGCATCAGAAAGTCCAAGCGTCAGCCCATCTGCTAGTATTAGCCCGAGTGCAAGTGAGAGTCCGTCTGTATCACCAAGTGCTTCGGTTAGTCCTAGTGCTTCGGTAAGCCCAAGCGCATCAGTTTCGCCAAGTGTTAGCCCTAGCGCCAGCGTAAGTCCGAGTGCGAGTGTATCACCATCGGTTTCACCGTCAGCAAGTGTATCTCCCAGTGCAAGTGTATCACCTAGTGCTTCAGAGTCACCAAGCGTTAGCCCTTCAGCTTCAGTCTCACCGTCTGCTAGCGTCAGTCCAAGTGTCAGTCCGTCAGCTAGCGTATCACCAAGTGCATCAGTTTCACCGAGTGTAAGCCCATCGGCTAGTGTTTCTCCGAGTGCATCGATCTCGCCAAGCGTTAGCCCATCAGCAAGTGTTTCACCATCGGCTAGTGTTAGCCCAAGCGCGTCGGCGAGTCCCTCAGCAGGTGCTAGTCCATCGGCTTCAGTTTCACCTTCGGCATCCGTAAGTCCTAGTGCAAGTGTCAGTCCGAGTATATCGCCGTCTGCGTCTGTCTCACCAAGCGCTAGTGTCAGTCCAAGTGTAAGCCCGAGTGCTAGTGTAAGTCCGTCAGTTTCGCCGAGTGCTAGTGTCTCACCAAGTGCGAGTGTAAGCCCATCGGTCTCGCCTTCTGCTTCTGTGTCGCCAAGTGCGTCAGTCAGTCCTTCGGCAAGTGTTAGTCCCAGTGCGTCTGCTTCGCCATCAGCTGAAATAGGCGGCCGGCGTGGCGGAGGAATACGAATTGTTCTGCCGGAAGGATTGTGGAGTGAAAGTCCTAGTCCTAGCATGGGCATATCAGACATAGAATTGCTGTTACTACTATAATGGCTAAAGTGAGTGTCATAGTTCCTTCACGTAACGAAACGTTTATGCCAAAGACCGTGGACGATCTCCTGAGTAAAGCGACTGGAGATATCGAGGTCATCGTTGTGTTAGATGGTTACTGGCCAGTTCCTATCTTGCCGGATCATCCGAATCTGATACTCATCCATCGTAGTGAACCGAAGGGAATGCGGGCAGCGATCAACTCTGCGGCGGCAATTGCTAAAGGAGAATTTTTGCTCAAGTGCGATGCGCATTGCATGTTTGCGCCAGGATTTGATGAAGTTCTCCAGAAAGACTGTGACAATGATTGGATAGTTATCCCGCGACGCTACAGGCTAGATGCTGAGAACTGGCAGTTCCAAGAAGTCGGGAAGCCGCCGATCGATTATCATTATCTGAGTTGTCCGATTACGAACAGAGACGGATACTCGATGCATGGAGCAATCTGGCCAGAGCGAGATTTAGAGTATTTAGCGCCAGAATATGACATTGACGATACTATGAGCTTTCAGGGATCTTGTTGGTTCATGACCGCGAAGCACTTCCACGAGCATCTCAAAGGCATGAGCAAAGAAGGATACGGAACATTTTCTCAGGAGCCACAAGAAATAGGGATGAAGACATGGCTGGGGGGCGGACGGATTATTACCAACAAGAAGACGTGGTACGCTCACCTGCACAAAGGCAAGGTGCACGGCCGAGGGTACTTCATGTCGAAGTCGGAAGTCGTTAACGGGCATGAGTACTCCGCTCGATACTGGATGAACAACAAGTGGACCGAACGAAAGCACGATCTCAAATGGCTGATCGATAAGTTCTGGCCTGTGCCAACGTGGCCGGAAGATTGGGAACAGAGAATCAATGAGAGCGCACATCGTTCAGAGTGATTCTCATGCGCTCAAGCGAGTTGCACGTGCACTTGTTCAATATGCTCCTGCGGCAATTGAGTTTGTGTCTGTTCCTGTAGAGGCGGAGTTGATCGTATTGCCTGTTGTTGGTCGCCAAGATCGGATGCGAGCGGTCAGTGAGTCGATATTGTCTGGCGGACGCCAGTATGCTGTTATTCAGTACTGTTTGCGAAGTACACTAAGGCCCAACACAGAAGGCTGGTTACCGTTGTGGCGATCTGCCAGACTCGTCTGGAGTTATTACAATCTGCCAGCGCTATGCGTTGAAGACGGAGTGTCACCTAACTTTCCGTTTTATCTCGCTCCGTTGGGAGTAGAATCGATTTTCTCTTTTGATTTAGTCCCAGTCGTGCGATATGTTATTGCAACAAGTGGTCAATCATATATGACTGAGAGTGTACGCGAAGCGATTCATGCTGCTCAGCGAGTTGGGAGAAAGGTTGCACACCTGGGGCCAGAAATGCCTGGACCGGTTACATGCTTTGGCGACTTAAGTGATGCAAGTCTTGTTGCTGTGTATAACATGTGTGAATTTGTCTCAGGACTGAGGCGAACAGAAGGGTTCGAATTACCAGCCGCGGAAGGGCTCTTATGTGGTGCTCGGCCAGTTCTCTTTGACCGTCCGCATTATCGGCAGTGGTACGACGGTCTGGCGGAATTTATTCTTGAGACGCCACGCCCACAAGTTATTGATGTATTGGAGCAACTATTCAGAATTGGTGCAAGACCAGTCACGAATGAAGAGATATGCACTGCGAGAGAACGGTTTGACTGGCACAGAATCATAGACGGGTTCTGGGAGCGTGTTGAAGATGCCTGAGTTCTCTGTTTTGACTGATTATCCAGTAGCTTTGAGTTCGCTAGATCATTTGCACCCCTATGGGACAAAGCGAGACAACCACCGAAATCAAGATTTCAACCAGCAGTTGTATAGTTTGTTTGCGGGCCGTGTTGCTGTTCTTGATCTAGGTTGTGCAGGAGGCGGATTTGTTAAGAACTGCATCGAAGATGGGCATCTTGGGATTGGACTCGAAGGAAGCGATTTTAGCTGGCGTCACCGGCGTGCAGAATGGAATACGATACCGGGTTGTCTTTTCTTGTGTGACATAACTCGCCCATTTATAGTACATACTGGAGATCGTCTCTCATATTTGTTTGATGTGATAACGGCATGGGATGTACTAGAGCATATCAAAAAGCAAGACTTGCCTGGCTTGTTCGAGAACGTTCTAAAGCATATGAGAACGAGCGGGTTGTTCTTTGCTAGTATCGCTAATAAGCCTAGCATCGTACCGAGAACTATTCCGCTTGTTGACTTGCACCTGATTCACGAGGATCTGGATTGGTGGACGAGATGTTTGGAGAAGAACGGGCTGGTGCGAGACAAGAGTGTCGAAAGGCATTTTTCTGGTCGGTGGTTACGCACAGGTCGAAGGACATACTACGTCGCTGCGAGACACCATGAACACTCTTGAAATTATTGCTGGAAAGTACAATCTTGACCTCACTCAGAGAAGCCCGATCGAGATTCCGAATGTCGGACGAAACGGTCTCGCTGTGCTGTTTAATGAACTCGACTTTAAAGTCGGTGTAGAGGTCGGAACTGAACAAGGGTTGTACGCCGAAGTTTTGTGCAAAAGCAATCCTGATGCTCTTTTGTATTGTATTGATCCGTGGAAGCACTATACGGGCTATCGCGATCATGTAAATCAGGAGAAGCTTGATAACTTTTATGAGATAACCAAAGAGCGTGTAGCTAAGTACAACTGCAGGTTGATGCGCGAGTTCAGTCTAGACGCAGTTACAACATTTGGGTCCGGGTCGATCGACTTTGTTTACATCGATGGCAATCATGAGTTGCCGTTCGTCATGAACGATCTGATCGAGTGGAGTAAGTGTGTCAAGATTGGCGGGATTGTGGCTGGACATGATTATAGAGAGAACAAGAGCCTCGATACACATAATCATGTTATTCACGCGGTCAATGCTTATACAGGAGCGTATCGGATTTCTCCATGGTTCTTGCTCGGCACGAAAGCTATTGTTCCGGGCCAGGCTCGAGATCGGCCACGTTCATGGATGTGGGTAAAGAGATGAACGTTGATGTCTATGTCATGGTGCACAACGACATCACTATTCTACCGTACTTTCTTCGTCACTACGAGACGTTCGCGCAGCGCATTTTTGCCTTCGAAGACCAAAGCACCGACGGGAGCCGGGAGATGCTGGAGGCACATTCTAAGGTGCAGATTTTGCCTGTAGAAGTTCACGGCATCAACGAGGCGTATTGGACGGGAACTCTGTGGCCTCGTTACGAAGAGCTAAGCCGAGGGCAAGCTGACTATGTGATGTGTGTAGATTGCGACGAGTTCGTCTATAATCCGGAACTTGTAGCTGTTCTAAAAAAAGAGAAGGCGCGGGGCACCCAGCTGTTGTATTGTAAAGGCTTTACGATGATTGCTGAAGAGCTTCCAACAACAGTCGGGCAGATTTACGAAGAGATAAGACTTGGGCTACCAGATTTTTGGTCGTTTAAGGGTTGTGTTTTCGACCCTGCTATCTATCTGCGTTTTCACGCTGGGCGGCATAGAATCAAGAAGATGCAAGAAGGTGTATCGAGGCGGTCTCGTTCTGGGTTGCGACTTTTGCATTACCGTTATCTTGGAGAACAGTATTTTGCAGACAAGGTTGCGCGCAACCTAAGACGACAGGGGGTTGCCTTAAATCTTGAAGGGCCGGCGGTGTTAAAGAAACAGAACAACTTACCCGATCTTACGGTCGGGGACTTGTTTGGGTGGTACAAAGAACACAAGGCCGAAGCAGTCGACGTTATTCTGATAAAGGTTTACGATGCCTGAGTTGAGCATTCTCATCCCGGCCCGCAACGAGATGTTTCTCGCTAAGACAATTGAGAATATCATAGAGAACATCGAGGGTGATACGGAAGTCATTGCAGTTTGTGATGGCAACTGGCCAGAACCGGGAATACATGATCACCCGCGAGTGAGTCTAATTTATCACAGTCAGTCTATCGGGCAAAGAGCAGCAACAAACGAAGCTGCGAAAATGTCGACTGCTCGGTTTATCATGAAGACGGATGCACACTGCGCTTTCGATAAGGGGTTTGATGTGAAACTCATGGCTGATTGTGGGCCGAAAGACACAATGGTTCCTAGGCTTTACAACCTTCATGCATTTGATTGGAAATGCAATCAATGTGGCCATAGGACATATCAAGGACCGACACCGACAAAGTGCGAGAAATGCGATAATACTACGAACTTTGAGAGAGTCATGGTGTGGCAACCGAGGTGGAATCGCCAGAGCGACTTTATGCGCTTTGATAACAATTTGCACTTTCAATATCATGGCGATTACAAGAATCGTCCCGAAGCTCAGGGGGACATTGCTGAAGTGATGTCTACACTCGGAGCGTGCTGGTTTGTTCACAGAGTACGCTATTGGGAGATAGACGGCGTAGACGAGGGAATGGGCTCGTGGGGCCAGATGGGAACAGAGTTAGCTTGCAAGAGTTGGCTGTCAGGTGGGCGGATGGTCGTCAATAAAAAGACCTGGTACAGTCACATGTTCAGGACTCAGGGTGGTTTCGGATTTCCTTATACTATTTCAAATTCAGATGTGGAAAAGACTAGGAAGCTCTCGCGTGATCTCTGGATTAATAATGCCTGGCCGAAACAAGTCAGGCCGCTATCGTGGTTGGTTGAGAAGTTCTGGCCCGTTCCTGGCTGGACAGACGAGGACTTGTCCAGGATCAAGGGGAATGGGCAAGTATCTGAAAGAAGAAGAACGACTCTAACAAAAGGGTTGGTTTATTATACGGACAATCGACTAGACCAGCATTTGGCCGAGTCAGTCCAGATGCAAATTGAGCGTAGTTGTAACGGACTTCCCATTGTCAGTGTGTCATTGAAGTCGGTCGAGTTCGGAGAAAGCATTACACTTCAATTAGAGCGCGGCATATTGACTATGTTCAAGCAAATTTTAGCTGGCCTTGAAGCGAGTACGGCGGACATCGTGTTCCTGGCCGAACATGATATTTTGTATCATCCGTCTCACTTCAGGTTTTCCCCAATGCGTCCGGATGTGTTTTATTACAACGAGAACACGTGGAAAGTTGATGTAGAAACTGGCCGGGCATTGTTTTACTATGCCAAACAAACGTCTGGGCTCTGCGCTTATCGATCACTATTATTGGAGCACTATCGCAAACGGGTAGAGCGTGTGGAACGTGAAGGGTTCACAAGGCGGATGGGGTTTGAACCAGGGACGCACAGTCATCCGAGAGGAGTTGATAACTACAAAGCTGAACGCTGGATGTCTGAGTTCCCGAACATCGACATCCGACACAAGCATAACCTGACACAGAGTCGATGGCGCCAAGATCAGTTCAGGAATCAGAAGTTCTGCCAAGGCTGGACTGAGGCAGAAGAAGTTCCAGGTTGGGGCCGTACGTTAGGGCGATTTGATGAGTTCCTGCGGGGTGTAGAGAGTGGTAAGCAGCCATTATGAACAATGTTGAGATGTTAACAACTCTGATCAAACACTTGCCGGGAAAGCACGTCCAGCAAAGACATGCAGGATCTTCCCAAGATGTAGGGGGTACTGAAGTGATACAGGTTGGTAGTGTCGAACTATACGAAGATGAAGAGGATGTCGGGGGTGAAGTTTATGAAGTTGTTAAGGTGCACAATCACAAGGTGTTTCTGAAGGCGTATAAAACGGCTGTTTTCGACACCCAAAGAAGGAAGTTGTATTTCTCTCCAGCAGATGTCGATCACGATGATGTTGCTGACGGAAGTTCTAGCATGCCACTGAGAGGAAAAGACTACGACAGGTTCGTTTCGTTACTCATTTACGGTGGACGGGTATTTGCAGCTACATCGAGAGCGACTATATCTTACGTACACCCAAACACCAACGAAGAGATCAAAGCATACGAAGTCCTCTATGACGTGTTTGATCAATTGGTTTCTTTAGGATTACCAGCAACCACACCTGTGGTTGTAAATCGTTATGGAATTATGGGCGGTCCGTCTAGAAAAGATCGGGAAACTGGTACCTTGAAGTCATTTACTACTGGTTTTGGGTTCTCTGGCCTTGAGTCTAGTCAAGAGCCACCTTACAACATCAGATTCTTCAATCGTCGCGGTCTTGAGATGCTCAAGCGTAAGCGCAAAGGGCGTGTAACTAGGACTGGCGGTGGATTCAAGATAACTGTTGATGCACTGACAGACGCTGGCGGAGATCCGTTAGTCAAGACACATGACGTAGCAGTTTTTAACAACGGGAAACAGTTACAGACATGGGCGAAGAAGGTTGGCTTGCGGTTACGACGAGAAAGTGCTGAGTCGTACGCAATTGAGTTGGCAGAAGATAAGATGTGGCCAGCAGGAACATAGGAGAATGACAGATGGGACTGAAACTTGAGGGTGAACGCATTGTTGAAATGCCTGTGGCGCCTCTTGTGTACATGACGCCGCACATGGCATCTATCTATAAGTCAGGCATGCACCGCCAGACAGACATTTCATACAGCCAAGGGCTGGAAGAGCTCTTTAAGGGTTACGACGGCGCTGGAGAGAACCCAACAGAGAGGCGAGCCGAAGGCATTCGGTACCTGATAGAGCATTATGGCCTTGACGGCATCAACGCGGAGTTGGCCTGGCAAGCGTTTATCGATTGGAAGTGGCCAGCCATCAAGATTCGGTTGGAGGAGGAGAAACATTTGCCTGGAAAACATGACCAGAAGCGTCATGCAGGAGCTCGCGGGGAGTTGTTCGAGTTCTCTACAGGGTTCAAACTAGAAGCTAGAAATCTAGTCAGCATCATGCAGAGTTACTTTGAAAATGCTTTACCTGATCTAGAGAGAAACGATCTTGGACGAAAATGGGACACTCCAGAAGTCTTCAACGATGTAGTCGGTGATTTTGTTTCCGACTTGGCTAGAGGAATTTACGGTAGCCATAAGATGTCAAGTGAGGAGATGAGGAGCAAAGAATTCAAAGAGTTTGTTGACCTGGCGTTTGGTAGGGCAAAACGGGAACGCTACAAAGAAGAAAAACCAGCAGTTGAGAAAGCTGGACAGCCTGACCAGGAGAACTTGGAAGCTCTGTATGGCAAGTATGGTCCGTATTACTCTGGTAAGGCTATCTTAGCGGCTGTGCAGCTTCTCAAAGCAGGAGAGTTTGCTAGGGCTGCTGATGAGTTTGAGAAAGCCCGTAATGGATTCGAACCTAAAAAGAATCCCCAAGAGTACAAAGTCTTAGAAGAGTGGCGAGCGTATGCCGAGTCTCAGGCCGGAGGAAGAAAGAGCCTAGCCGATGATGATCTCGAAGCAGTCGGAGAACTAGAAGCAGTCGCTAAAGATATGGTGGCTAACTTCTCAGACACGGGCGAAGAGACAGAAGAGGAGTTAGCACAACGAGAAAAAGACGAACGCGGACGGCATGCTGGAGAGAACGAAGAAAACGAAGAGTATCCGATGCCAGAGGTAGCCGAATATTCTGCTGAAGAGAAGGCTTATGCCGGTCCTGTTGGGCGGGTAAGTCAACCAGGGGGTCGGCGAGGGACAGGATTTCGTAGGCCAGCAAGGGAGCGTGGGCGCCTCAAGCCTGCGATCCGCCAAACTATCGGAAAGTTGAAGGGGAAAAAGCACACAGAAGCTCTGAAACAGCTTGGGCGTGACATAATGACCGGCCGGGCTAGGAAGAAGTGGGCGGTCGGTGAAAAGTCGGAAGCTATAGCTGATCAGATCGCCGGCAGCTTTGTCTTAGATCACACTGGAGTAGAAGCTCTCTGTCCAGAGTGTGCTCAAGAAATGATTGCTAAGGGAGTTCACTTTGTGACTTTAGATCAACTTGTTGAAAAGAAACGCGAGAGTCACTTTGGGAGAGAAGATCCAGGGTTGCACACGCGTTGCGTTGAATACATGAAGGGTCGCAAAGGTGTTCAGAATCCCGAAGCATTATGTGCTAAGATCCACTATAAGGTTACAGGAGAGTGGCCGGGAGAACATCGAGGAGAAGACTGATGAACGACGTCAAGACGATCGCTGAAGTCGTTAAGGCGCTTGACGCTGGTGAGTATCCACAACCAATGTCGTCGACTGAGAGTGTGACTGGTGGCGAAGTCTCGGCAGAGAAGTTCACGAAGGTCTCGAAAGAAGAGGCTAACTATCGCGATGCAGAGCCGGGTCAGTGGCGGTGCGGCACGTGCATGTATTTTGTAGCCTCCGGTTCATGTAAGGTAGTTGAAGGAGCTATCGAATCAGATTATGTCTCTGACCTGTACGCTCCTAACGTTGGGGAGTATTCTGGTCAAGAAAAACATCTTCCTGATCAGCATGATCAGAAGGATCACGGAAATAGAGCGTCGAATATTATTGACAATGCGGCCGGACTGTTACAAGCGGGTGTAGACAGAAATGTGACTCTGCGTGGATCGGCTTTGGAGCAAACCAAGAGAGCTGTAAGAGAGATTATCGACGAAGCGAATAATCTCTACGATTTCGCGGAAATAGAGTCGGATCGAGATGCTGATGCATTTCTAATGAGCATCAGAACTTTAGAGCGCTATCATGATAAGACTCTTCTTGAAACGTCGGCACTAACTCCGGGAGACCAAGAAGAACTTTTTGACCTTCTCTTTGATCTTGAGATGTATATGGATATTACGAGCGATACAGACGATATGGACGATACGGAGGAGAAACATTTACCTGGTGGACATGACCAGCAACGGCATGCTGGCGAGCGTGCACGTGATTATTATGACCCAGCAGATGCTCCAGACGGCGTTGTTAAAAAGCGAAAAACTTTAACTCCGGGCGGCAGTCACGATTACGTCTTGTGGTGGATGTCTAGGAATCAAAGCACCAACGATACATCAGGTTGGGACGCTATTGGAGACGCTGCTAGCGCCGATTTCGATTCACCTTATATCAAGGGCCGAGAGCAACTGCATTCGTGGTTTCGGTACGACCCTGAGAAGACTGGTCGTGGTGGGCCAGGAATAGCCGAGGCACGTGACCTAGAGCGAGCTGGATATTTAGCTCGGACGCCAGAGTATAACCTCGTATTAACTAAGAGGGGCTGGTCTGAAGTTAGTAAGATGCCTGCTCGGAGTCGCTTGGCTGGAGCTGCTGAAGCTATCTTCGAGCCAACGGCCCGAACTATCAAGTTCTTGTCTCCACTTCTGATGCGAGCGTTTGCTTATAAGTACGGCAACTCGGAATACGATTACGGCCCAATGGAACGGTCACTTGTCGTCAAGCACCTTCCGGGCCAACACGAGCAGTTGGCTCACGGTAAACCTGGGTTGTCCGAAAAAGTTGGAGACTGGATATTCAAACCGGGAGTGTTTGCTGGTGAAAGGCTAAAAGGACGAGTTGGAGACAAGGTCCGCCAATTGGGTGAGTACCTGCAAAAAGAGGGTTGGTTAGAGAAAGACTATACTGGAACAGGATACACTTGGGCGCCGCATGCTCGCGAAATCATCGTTCAAGCAGACATCTTAATCGCGATATCTATCGGCTTCATGGCGTCAGGAATACTGACACCACAAGAAGTCGCTGAGATTTTGGTGCCAGAGTTAAAGATGTTTTCACGGAAGCCTCGTTCTAGGGACGGAAAGTGGACAGTAGAAAAACCTTCTAGAGTTGCTGGGCCTTCAACTGCTCTAGTTCCAGTTGGCAAGCACCTGGCAGGCCAACACGACCAACTGACTCATGATCCCACTAAAACTCCCGGTCCAGCAAAAAGGGCAATAGCAGGAGCTGGAAAATCTATCGAGAGTCACATCTCTGCGGGACTGACTAG
>Ga0209641_10002107_pt1 | contig 17261 bp, 13 predicted proteins | sample RifCSP16_1_FD_184022 | JGI IMG/M metagenome (GOLD analysis project Ga0209641, IMG submission 184022) | Soil microbial communities from Rifle, Colorado - Rifle CSP2_sed 16_1 (SPAdes) (version 2) | ecosystem: Environmental > Terrestrial > Deep subsurface > Rock core/Sediment | place: Rifle...
GGCGGGACCGGCGCGCCCGGCAGTAGCGCAGGGGCCAGCCCCAATGACAGCCGCGCCCTGGTCCCGGCACGTGCCGATGCCCTGGGGATCGACCGCGTCATGGAGGAGGGTTCCATCGACGTGGTCCTGATCGCGATGCACGGGCCCTATGGCGAGGATGGCACGGTGCAGGGCCTGCTGGAACTTGCGGGCATTCCCTACACCGGGTCGGGCGTGCTGGCCAGCGCCCTGGCGATGGACAAACTGCGCAGCCGGCAGCTCTTCGGGTTCAACGACATCCCGGTCCCCGCGTACCTGGCCGTCACCCGGGAGCGCGCCGCGAACCTGGAGGCGCTGCGCGCCGAGGTCGCCACCACGCTGAGCTATCCCTGCGTCGTCAAACCCAACGCGCTCGGCTCCAGCATCGGCGTGACCATCGTGCGCGACCCCGCCGCTCTGGACGCCGCGCTCGACGTGGCCTTCGCCTACGGCGCCCTGGCGCTCGTGGAGGAATTCATCCGCGGTACGGAGATCACGTGCGGCGTGCTGGAGGACCCCACCACCGGCCGCCCGCACGCCCTCCCCCTCATCGAAATCGTCCCCCAGCGGGAGTTTTTCACCTACGAGGCCAAATACACGCCGGGCGCCAGTGAGGAGATCTGTCCGGCGCGGCTGCCGGAGCAGGTTGCCGCCAGGGCTGCGGCCCTAGCGGTGCGGGCGCACGAGGTGCTGGGATGCCGGGACATGTCGCGGGTGGACATGTTCGTGCGCGGCGGGCAGGTGATCGTGCTGGAGGTGAACACGATCCCCGGGATGACCGGCGTGAGCCTGCTGCCGCAGGCGGCACGCGCTGCCGGCATCGAGTTTCCCGCCCTCCTGGACCGGCTAATCACCGGCGCCCTGCAGCGGAGGCGGCGGTCGTCCGGCTGATCCAGAGGCGCGTCCCCCGATGACGTGGGCCACGCCCGCCGCCGACGGTCGCTGGGAGCGCATCGTGGATGCGATCGCCAAGGTGCTGGTTCGCGAAGCCGCCGTCGAAGGCGTGTTTCTCTCCGGGTCGCTGGTGGCGGGGCGCGACTGGTTCTCCGACATCGACCTGGGCGTGGCATCCCGGAACAGCGCGGCGGCGTTTCGGAAGGCCTGGTCCCTGCGCGGTCCGATCGGCCAGGCGGTGGGTCCGCCGGTGCGGGTACTGGAGCGCGGGTGGGGACACTGCCGCATGGTCGCCCTCCTCTACGGGAAGTCCCTCTTTCCGCCGATCGGGCTGCAGGTGGACGTCGTGTTCAGCCAGATCAAGCACGTGGGTGAACAGATGCCGTACACGCCCCACAGGGTCGTCTTGGACCGCCGGGGCCGCCTGCGTCGGGCGCTCGGCACTCTGCGGCGGCGCAAACCCCCGGATGAGGTGCGGCAGGAACTGGAGCAGCGGATGCACTGGTTTGCGTTCTTTGTGCACGACGCCCTCAAGGCGTATGGTAGGAGGGACCTCTTCAATTTCCAATCCCTCGTGGAGGGGATGCGCCAGGCCGTCTTCCACGCGGTCGGGGCGCGCGCCGGCCGGTCGATCTACGGGGGGAAGTGGGCCTTTCGCGCCATGACGGCGTCCGAGCGGAGCGTTGTCGAGGCGTCGTACCGAGAGTTCACGCCCCAGATGGTGCGCCGGCTCGCCCGGACCTATCGCGCCTCCCTGGCGCCGGTCGCTGCCCGGTTTGGGGTGGGAGATGAGCTGATTGCGCTCGAGGAGGCGCTGGCCGAAATCCTCTGATGATGAACGTGCGTCATGACTGAGACGAGACTGCGGCCGACCGTGGGCGTGACCATCGGCGATCCGGCCGGCATCGGGCCGGAGATCGTCGTGCGCGCGCTGGCCGAGGACGCCGCGCGCCAGTCCCTGGACGTTGTCGTGATCGGCGACCGCTGGGTGCTGCAGCGGGCGACGGGGGCGACCGGCGTCGGCGTCGAGTTTGTCGCGGAGGGATCGCCGCGCCTGATCGACCTGGCCAACGTGGACCACCGGCTGCAATGGGGCAAGGTGCAGGCCACCGCCGGGGCGGCGGCGGGGCAGTTCATCGAACGGGGCGTGCAGGAAGCCCTGGCCGGACGGGTGGACGCTCTGGCCACGGCACCGATCAGCAAGGAAGCGCTCTGGCGCGCGGGATATCGGTACCCGGGCCACACCGAGATGCTCGGCGCGCTCACCGGCCGGTCCGATCCCCTGACGATGTTTCAGGTGCGGAATCTGCGCATCTTCTTCCTCACGCGCCACCTCTCGCTGCGCGAGGCGGTCGATCAGGTGACACGGTCGCGCATCGCCGCGATCCTGCCGCGCATCGACGAGGCCCTCCGTTCGATTGGCTTCGAGCGCCCGCGCGTCGCCGTCGCCGCGCTCAACCCGCACGCCGGCGAGGGTGGGGCGCTGGGCCTGGAGGACCAGGAGCAGATTGCGCCCGCGGTGGAGGAGGCGCGGTCCCGCGGCATCGACGTCCACGGTCCTGTCCCGGCGGACGCGGTGTTCGCGCAGGCGATGGAGGGGCGCTATGATGCCGTCCTCTCGCTCTATCACGACCAGGGGCACATTGCCGCGAAGACGGTGGACTTCCACGGCGCGGTCAGCGTGACCCTGGGACTGCCTTTCATCCGGACCTCGGTGGACCACGGCACGGCGTTCGACATCGCGGGGCAAGGCGTGGCCCGCGCCGACTCCATGGCCGCGGCGATCCTGGCCGCCGCGGACCTGACCCGGCGCGTGCGGGCGGCGGCGCGATGAAGGCGCGGCCGCGCAACTGGTTCGTCAAGGGCCACGGCTTGGGGAACGACTATCTGGTCGTCGAGCCGAAGGATCTTTCCTTCAAACTGACGGTGGCGGCGGTGCGGGCCATCTGCGACCGCCACACCGGCGTCGGGTCGGACGGGATCCTGGCCCTTGTCCCGTCACGGCGTGCCGACTTCGGCGTACGCATCTTCAATCCCGACGGCAGCGAGGCGGAGAAGAGCGGCAACGGCCTGCGCATCCTCTCGCGGTTTCTCTACGACCACCGGCATACAAGGAAGCGGAACTTCACGATCGAGACCCGCGGCGGCGTGGCGCGGGCCGCGCTGGCGGTGCGCCGCGGGCGGGTCGCCGGCATCACCGTGGACGTCGGGCGGGCGACATTTCACAGCGATGAGATTCCGGTAGCCGGGCCCTCCCGGGAGGTGCTCGACGAACCGTTGACGGTCGAGGGCGAGACGATCCGGGTGACGGCGGTGTCGGTGGGCAATCCCCACTGCGTGGTGTTCGTCGATGCGCTCGATGTGAGCCAATTGCGCCGCCTCGGTCCCCATCTGGAGACGCACCCGGCGTTCCCCCGGCGCACCAACGTGCAGATGGCGAAGGTGCTCGCGCCGGACCGCCTGGAGATTCTGATCTGGGAGCGCGGCGCCGGGGAGACGCAGGCCTCCGGCACCAGCGCCGGCGCGGTCGCCGCGGCGGCGGCCCGGTTAGGGCGTGCGGGTCGCCGTGTCGCCGTGGCCATGCCAGGTGGGCAGCTCGGGGTGACGATCGACGCGGACTGGACGGTGCATCTGACGGGACCGGCGGAGGAGGTGTGCGCCGGCACCTTCAGCGGCGGGCTGCTCCGGCGGCTGCGCCGTGCCCGTTGATCTCTGGTCCGCAGCGCACGGCGTGTCTGCAGGTGTGGCGGGCGATTCCGTAGCATACCCTGGAGTGGAACATTCCTGGAGCCCCGAATGAAGAAGATCCTCTATGTCATCCTGGACGGGGTGGGCGACCGCCCCATCGCCGCGCTGGGCGGGCAGACGCCGCTGGGCGCCGCCCGGACGCCGAATCTGGACCGGCTGGCGCGCGAAGGGCGTCTCGGGCTCGTGCAGACCGTCGGTCCGGACATCGCGCCCGAATCCGACGTCGCCGTGATGGCGATGCTGGGCTACGATCCTCAGACCTACCACGCCGGCCGGGGGCCGCTGGAGGCGCTGGGCGCGGACCTCGCCTTCGACGACGGCGACCTGGCGCTGCGCGGGAACTTCGCCACGCTGGGAGCGGGCCGGCGCATCGTGGACCGGCGCGTGGGGCGGAACCTCACCTCCGAGGAAGCGCGTCGGCTCGCCGAGGCCGTGAACAGCCAGGTGCGCGTGACTGCGGCGCCCGCGGAGTTTATCGTCCGGGCCACTATCGGCCACCGCTGCACCGTTGTTTTCTACCCAAAAGAAGGACGACTCTCCGCCAACATCACCAACACCGACCCCGCCTACGCCCGCCTGGGCGGCCTGGGCGTGGCTAAGGCGGTGGCCGGCAACGAGGTGGAAGAGTGCCGCGCGCTGGACGACAGCGCGGAGGCGTGGGTGGCGGCGGAACTGGTCAACGAGTTCACGCGCAAGAGCCGCGAGGTTCTGGATGAACATGAGGTGAACGTCCGCCGCCGGGCCGCCGGGCACATGCCGGCAAACGGTATCCTCGTGCGCGATGCCGGCGACCATCTGCCGACGGTCCCACCGTTGGCGCAGCGCTTCGGCGTGCGCCTGGCCTGCGTCGTGGAGATGCCGGTGGAACGCGGCATCGCCCGCTCCCTGGGGATGGACATCGTGGAGATCCCACCCGGCGCCGGCTACCGGGCGTGGGCCGCAAGCGCGCTGGAGGCGAGCGCGGCGTACGATGGTCTCTACCTGCATCTGAAAGGACCGGACGAGCCCGGGCACGACGGCGACTGCGAACGCAAACGCGCGAGCATCGAGCAGATCGACACCGACTTCTTCGGTCCCCTGCTTACCGCCGCGCCGCGGGACTGGCTGTGGGCGGTCACCGCCGACCACGCCACGCCCTGCGAGACCCGCGGGCACAGCGCCGATCCCGTCCCGCTGCTCGTGGCCGGGAGTGGGAGCGACGGGCGCGCCCGCTTCACGGAAGCGGAGGCGGCGAGGGGGACGCTGGGCACCCTGCGGGGAACCGCCGTCCTGCCGCTGCTCGTAGAACTTGCAGGGTCGTAGGTGGAGGGGGACCGGCACGTGCGGCACGTCTTAGGGACAGTGTTCGTCTGCGTCCTCTTGATGCTCCAGGCGGCATCTCCCGCGCAGGGCCAGCAGGCCGTCGCTGCACTGGCGGATGCGGTCGCGTTCGCCCTCGAGCACAACCCGCAGGTGGCGGCCAGCCGGGCGGTCGTGCGGGCAGCCGAGGCCCAGGTGCAGGCAGTGCGCGCCGGTCTGGCCCCCACGGTGAGCCTGAGCGCGGGCGGCAGTCTGGGCAATTCGACCGGGTCATCCACCACGTCTGGCCAGGTGAGCGCGGGGGTCACCTACCTGATCTACGACGGGGGATTGCGAGAGGCCCAGATTCGCCAGGCCGAAGCGCAGGCGGAGTCGGCGCGCCAGGCGCTGGCCGCGGTGATCACCGACGTGGCCATCCAGACGGTGCAGGCCTACATGGGCGTGATCGTGGCCGACCAGGTGATCCTCCTGCGCGAGCAGGCGGTGAGGCAGGCACGGACGCAACTGTCCGCGGCGGAGGCGAACTTCCGGGCGGGCCGGGTGGCGCGCGCGGACGTGATTCGCGCGGAGTCGGTGCTGGCCGCGGCGGATTACGACCTGGTCAATGCCCGTGGGCAGGCAGAGACCAACCGGACGACCCTGCGCACGGCCATGGGGCTGGAGGGCGCCGGACCGCTGACCGTTACCGCCCCGGCAGAGCCACCGCCGCAGGAGATCTCCGAGGCGGACGCGCTTCAACGGGCGTTGCAGCGCCCTGAAGTCCGGCGCGCCGAAGCGGACGTGCGGGCCGCGGAGGCGGGCCTGGCGATGGCGATGATTCAAGGAGGAGTGACCGTGACGCTGGACGGGCGTTACGTCCTCATTGGCACGGGTGGCACCGGCACCAGCGCCTCCGGTACATGGTCGGTCGGTGTCGGGATCACGATTCCGCTCTCTGACGGTGGCCGCCGCGCGGCGCAGGTTGAAGCGGCGCGCGCCAACCTGGATGCCAGCCGCGCGCGGCTGGAAAGCCTGCGGTTCCTGGTCCGGCAGGAGGCGCTGCTGACCCGGCTGCAGGTGGCCACAGCGATCGCGAAACTCGAGGCCGCGCGCCGCTCCGCGCTTGCCGCGCGTGAGGCCTTCAACGTGGCGCAGGGGCGGTACGCGGCGGGCGTGGGGACGATCGTCGAGGTCACGACGGCGCAGACCGATCTGGCCGCGGCGGAGGTGGCTCTTGTGCAGGCGGCGGCGGACCGGTGGACCACAACGGTGGGACTCCGCCGCGCCGTGGCTCTGGCCGTGTTACCCTGACATGGCCTGATCCCGGGGGGACCGGATGCGCAGAGCGGTAGTGATCATCGTCGTCCTCGCCGTGGCCGGGTTGGTGGGCTGGCGCACCACCGAGGTCATCAGGACTCGGCAGGCGCAATCCGCCCCCGCCGGTTCCGCGAGGGCACGGGCTGTTGCCGTCCGCGCCGTGCCCGCGGCGCGGGGGACCATCACGACGCGCGCCTCGTACGCTGGCGAGGTGACGGCCCGCGCCCGCGTGGACGTCGTCTCCCGAATCGGCGGGATTGTGGCCGAGATCCCCGTGCAGGAAGGCGATCTGGTCCAGAAGGGTCAGGTCGTGGCGCGATTGGATCCGAAGGAACTGCGGTTCCAGGTTGAGCAGGCGCGGGCGAGCGCCAACACGCAGCGCCTGCAGGTCGAACAATCCCGCGTCACCTTAGCCACGCAGGAAGCGCGTCTGGCCCAACTGCTCGCCGGAACGCCGCCCGAGCAGATTCGCCAGGCGGAGGAGCAGGTCCGGCAGGCGCGCGCCAACCTGGAGTACAGCCGTCAGCAATTGAAGCGCGCCGAAGAGCTGTACGCGCAGGGCTTCGTCTCCGGCCAGGCCGTAGAAGCCGCCCGTCTCGACGTCGTCCTGCAGGAAACGCGCCTGCGCAGTGCGGAAGAGCAGCTCAACCTGCTGCGCGGAGGCCCGCGGCCGGAAGAGATCAACGTGGCCCGAAGGCAGGTCGAGCAGGCGGAGGTGGCTCTGCGTCAGGCCCAGAGCCAGCTCGCGCAGGTCGAGGTCACCCTGCGACAAGCCCAAGCCCTGCTGGCGGAGAGTACCGTTCGCGCGCCGGCCGCGGGTGTCGTCAGCCGCCGCCTTGTGGACCCGGGGGCCACCGTGACCCCGTCGACGGCGCTCTTGCAGATGGTCGATGTCGATCCGGTCGTGATCAGCATTCCCGTGGCCGAGCGGGAGACGGTGTTCCTCCGGCCGGGCATGTCGGCCGCCATCAGCGCCGATGCGCTGCCAGGGCGAACTTTTCAGGGCAGCGTGACTACGATCAGTGCGGTACTGGCGGCCGCCACCCGCACCGCCGAGGTGAAGATCGAGGTCCCCAACCCGGAGCGCCGGCTGCGTCCGGGGATGACGGCCCGGGTGGACCTGGTGCTGGCCCACCGCGTGAATGTGGTCACGGTCCCTGTGGACGCTGTGCTGGAGCAGGACGGGATGAAGCGTCTCTTCGTTGTGCAGCAAGCGACGGCGCGCGCCCGCGAGGTTGAGACCGGCGTCAGCGACGGGGAGCGGGTGGAGATCCGGCGCGGCGTGGCTGCAGGGGAGCTCGTGGTGATCGCTGGCCAGCTTACCCTGCGTGATGGCGCCGCCGTCGTGGTGTCGGGAGGGCAGCCATGAATCTTTCCCGACTCGCCGTCGCGCGGCCGATCGGTACGCTGATCATCTTCAGCGCGGTGGTCCTCGTCGGCCTCAGCGCGCTGGCCGGCCTCCCCATCGACCTGCTGCCTGACATCTCATTCGCCCGGCTGACGATCTCCACGAGCTACTCCGGCGCCGGCCCGGAGGAAGTCGAGAATCTGGTTACGCGCGTGGTGGAGGAAGCGGTGAGTACGGTCGCGGGCGTGCGGGACGTGCTGTCCACGTCCAGCGAAGGGAGCTCGCGGGTCACGGTCACCTTCCCCTTCGGCACCGATCTGGACGCGGCGGCGAACGACATCCGGGCGGCCCTCGAGCGCGTCCGCCGGCGGCTGCCCGACGGGGTGGACCCGCCCGTCATCTTCAAGTTCGACCCCTCCCAATCTCCGATCATGCAGCTGGGCCTCGTCGCCCGGGATGCGCAAAACGTGGCGGCGCTCCGCCAGCTCGCGGATGAGCAGATACTCTTCCGGCTAGAGCGCGTTCCCGGGGTGGCCCTGGCGGATGTGCAGGGCGGCGTGCGCGCCCGCATCCTCGTGGAACTGGATCAGGGGCGGATGCGCGGGTTGGCGATCGCGGAACGCGACGTGGTCAACGCGCTGGCGGCCGCCAATCTGGCCTCGCCCGCGGGGCAGGTCGTGGAGGGCACGCGGGAACTCGGGCTGCGGGTGCTGAGTCAGTATCGCAACCTGGATCAGATCCGGCGCACCGTCGTCACCGTCCGCGGACGGGCGCCGATCTTCGTCGGCGACGTGGCCGTGGTCCGGGAGGGCACCGAGGAAGAGCGGGGGCTGGTGCGCATCAACGGCCAGCCGGGCGTCCTGTTGCAGATTCAGCGCCAACCCGGCGTCAATACCGTCGCCGTCTCGAACGCGGTCTTGAACGAAGTCCGGCAGCTCAACACGGCCCTGCCGGGTGCGACGGTGCTGGTGATCGGCGACAACGCCCGCTTTATCCGGCGCAGCGTCGCCTCCGTGCAGCAGGCGCTGCTCGTCGGCGGCGGGCTGGTCATCGCCATCCTCTTCCTCTTCCTGCGGGACCCCCGCAGCGTCCTGGTGATCGCCACGGCGATCCCCATCTCGGTGGTGGCCACCTTCGCCGTGATGTTCTTCTTTGGTTACTCCCTCAACCTGATGACGCTCGGCGCGCTGGCGCTGGGCATCGGCATGCTGGTCGACTCCTCCATCGTCGTCCTGGAGAACATCTTCCGCCACCGGGAGATGGGACGGGCCGGCAGGGAGGCCGCGCTGCGCGGGGCCGGAGAGGTGCTGCCCCCGGTCATCGCCTCCACCCTCACCACCGTCGTCGTCTTCCTGCCGATCCTCTTCCTCCGTGGGGAAGTCCTGACCACCCAGCTCTTCTTTCAGTTCTCCGCCGTCGTCATCTTCGCGTTGTTCTGCTCCCTCGCCGTCTCCGCCACCCTCACGCCGGTCCTGGCCTCTTTCCTGCCCGCGCTCACAGGCGGGGGCGACGACCGGCACTGGACCGTGTCGCTGGTCAACGCCTACCGGGGCGTGCTGCGCTGGTCGCTGCACCACCGCCCCGTCGTCTACCTGGTCAGCCTGCTGGTGTTTGCCTTCGGCCTGGGGCTCTATCAGTTCCTCGGCCGAGAGGTCGTGCCGCAGGCGGACGAGGGCGAGATCTTCATCAGCGTGGACCTGCCCGTGGGCACACAGCTGCCGCTGACCGTGGAGAGCCTGACCGCGCTGGAGCGGACGGCCCGGCAAGCCGCGCCGGAGATCCGGGATGTGACTCTCACCGCCGGGTCCGCCAGTTTCGGCGGGCGCACCAGTCGCGGGTTCCTCCGCATCCGCCTCCAGGACAAGCGGGATCGCGCCCGGTCCACGGAAGAGGTCGCCGCTGAGCTCCGCCGGCGCCTGCAGGTCCCCGGTGGGCGCGTCTCTGTGCGCCCCAGCGCGGGGAGCCTCGCCGTGCTGCGCTTCGGCCAGGCCGACCCCATCGCCGTGGAGATCCGCGGGTTCGACCTGACGCAGGGGCTGCGGCTGGCGCAGCAGGTGCGGGAGATCCTGGAGGAGATCCCCGGGGTCACCGACGCGAGCGTTGCCCGGGAGGAACTCGTCCCCGAACTCACCGTGCGCGTCGACATCGAGCGCGCCGCCGCGTTTGGCCTGACGCCCCAGCAGGTCGTCAACGCGCTGCGCGTGGCGGTCGGCGGCGACGTCGCCACCATCTTCCGCCAGGGCGGGCGGGAGCAGGATGTCGTCGTGCGGCTGCGTGAAGTCGACCGGCGGACCCCGCTGGACGTGCTCTCGGTCCCCATCACGACACCGGGTGGGCAGCAGGTCCTCCTCAGCCAGGTAGCCGCGCTGGAGCGGGACGTGGCCCCGGCCTCGATCTTCCGCAAGAGCCGCGAGCGCGTGACGACCGTGACGGCGGGAATCAGCGGGCGGGACTTCGGCAGCGTAATGCGCGACGTGCGGGAGCGGATCGCGCGCCTGGACCTGCCCGAGGGGTTCGCTCTCTCCTACGGCGACGAGTTTGAAGAGCAGCAGCGGGCCAACCGGCAGCTGACCTTTGGATTCCTCGTCGCCGTGGCCCTAGTCTACGCGGTCATGGCCGTACAGTTTGAAGCGCTGCTGGAGCCGCTGCTGATCATGGGCGCGGTCCCGTTTGCCCTTACCGGCTCGTTCCTGCTGTTGTTCCTGACGAAGACCACGCTGAATATCCAGTCGCTCACAGGCCTGATCGTGCTCGTCGGCGTCGTCGTCAACAACGCCATCGTCCTCCTCACCTTCATCCTGACCCGGCACCGCGAGGAGGGCCTGCCGCTGCACGAGGCCGTCGTCGACGCCGCGGCAACGCGCCTGCGCCCCGTGTTGATGACCACCCTGACCACCGTCCTGGGTCTGCTGCCGGTGGCCATCGGCATCGGCGAGGGGGCGGAACTGCAGGCGCCGCTGGCCCGCAGCGTCCTGGGGGGGCTCGCGGTGTCGACCCTGGTGACCCTCATCTTTATCCCCACCCTGTACGTGACCGTGGAGGTGCTCCGAGAGCGACGGCGGCAGGGCCGCGCGCCCCAGGCCGCCGCGCTCCGACGTCCTCTCCCCGTCTCCGGCGCCGGGACCAGCGGTGACGCGGCAGACGCCGGCGGGTCGGCGCGCGTCGGCGACCCCTGAACCGGGAACTGCTTCTGCGCGTCTAACAGAGAGGGCACCCATTCGGGTCTAGAAACGCTACGCTGTAGAAGCCCTCGCCCGGCATCTCTGGCGGAATCGGCGATCTCCTCCTGATGGCTTCGGTGTGGTATCGAAGGGAGCCATGGTGAAACGAGCCGCAGCAGTTGCCGCCGTCCTCGCCGTCCTGGCCGCTCTCATCTGGGTCGTGCGCAGTCGCGGAGTCTCCCAGACCCCGCAGGAGACGCGCCGGACGGCGGTGGTGACGCGGGGGGATCTGCTTGTCAGCGTGTCGGGCACCGGCACGCTGCAGCCGTACGCGCAGGTGGAGGTCCGCTCCAGGGCCACCGGCACCGTCGTCGAGTTGGTCGTGCAGGAAGGCGATCATGTCACCGCGGGGCAGCAGCTGGCGGTGATCGACGACGAAGACGCCCAGGCTGGCTACGAGACGGCGCAGGCGCAACTCGCCGCGGCTCGGGCGCGGCTGGACCAATCGCGGAACACGCTGACCGCGACCCGGGCGCAGAACGCGACACGAATCGCCCAGGCCGAGGACGCTCTGGCCACGGTGCGGGCGCGCCTCACTCAAGTGCTGGCCGGTTCGCGCCCCGAGGAGATTGCGCAGGCGCGCGAGGCGCTGCGCCAGGCGGAGCTGGTCTTAGATCTGGCGCGGCGGAATCTCGCCCGGACGCAACAGCTCTTCGACGGCGGTTTGGTCTCCCGCTCCGAACTCGATCAGGCGCAGAACCAGTTCGCCGTCGCCCAGGCGCAGGTGCGGGCGGCCCAGGCGCGGCTGGCACAACTGCAGGCCGGGAGCCGCCCGGAGGACATCGCCATCGCCCGGGCTCAGGTGCGGGAGGCCGACTCTGCTCTGGCAACCGCCAGAGCGGCGCGGTTGCAGGAGAACGTGCAGGCTGCCGACGTCGCTGCGGCCGGAGCAGCTGTGCGCAACAGCGCCGCCCAGTTGGCGCAGACCCGCGACCGGCTGGCCGAGGCGCGGATCACCGCGCCGATCTCCGGCATCGTCGCCCGCCTGGCCGTGCAGCGGGGGCAGTCGGTGATCGGTGGGTTGACCGGCGGGGGCACCCTGGTGCTGACCATCGCCGACGTCCGGGTCATCCAGGCAGACATCCCCGTGGACGAGTCGGATGTGGCCCAGGTCAAGCCGGGGATGTCCGTGCGGATCACCACCGATGCCCTGCCCGACCGCACGTTTACCGGCCGGGTAGAGCGCATCGCCCCCCAGTCCACCGTCGTGCAGAATGTCACGCAGTTTGCCGTCATCGTCACACTTGAGCACCCCGACCCCGCGCTGCGCCTCGGCATGTCCGTAGACGGCGAGTTTATCATCACCGAGCGGCGGAACGTCCTGCTCGTGCCGGTTGAGGCGGTGCGCGGCAAGGAAGAGAAGGCCGCCTTCCTGGTGGAGGGAGAGAAGCTCGTCCCTGTGGTCGTGCAGACCGGCGCCACTGACGGCCGGCAGGTGGAAATCCTCAGGGGTCTCACGGAGGGGCAGATCGTCGACCTCGGTCCGGCCGCCGGCGCGCCGGGCGGGGCGACGCGCCCGCAACAACCGGTGAACCCCTTCCAGCCGCAGTTCCCGCGACGGACCCCGCCCGGGCGAGGCTGAAGGCCGCCGATGCCGCTGATCGAACTCGAGAACGTCGAGAAGGTCTACCAGATGGATGGGCTGGAAGTGCCGGCCCTGCGGGGCGTGACGCTGACCATCGACCCCGGGGAGTTCGTGGCCATCATGGGCCCCAGCGGCTCGGGCAAGTCGACCTGTATGAACATCCTGGGGTGCCTGGACCGACCCACCGCCGGGACCTACCGGCTCGAGGGGGTCGATGTCACCACGCTCCATGACACCGCCCTGGCGCGGCTGCGCAACCGCCGCTTCGGCTTCGTCTTCCAGTCGTACAACCTGCTGCCGCGCACACCTGCCGTAGAGAACGTAGAGCTGCCGATGGTCTACGCGGGAATAACGGATCGCCGCCCCCGGGCCCTGGCGGCGCTGGACGCGGTCGGCCTGCGGGCCCGGGCCCGCCATCTGCCGACCCAGCTCTCCGGTGGGGAGCAGCAGCGTGTCACGTTTGCCCGGGCCATCGTGATGTCCCCGGCGATCGTCCTCGCGGACGAGCCTACAGGCAATCTGGACTCCACCGCGGCGGGAGAGATCATGAGCCTGATGGAGCGTCTCTCGCACCAGGGGATGACCATCGTCCTGGTCACCCACGACGCGGAGATTGCCGCGCATGCGCGCCGGCTCGTCCAGTTCAGGGACGGGCGGATCGTCCGCGACGAACCCCTCCGCCGCCGCCCGGAGCGGGTGGGAGGACCGGCGGGATGAACCTGGCCGTCACCGTCCGCATCGCCTGGCGCGCGATTGTCGCCAACCCGCTGCGCTCCCTGCTGACGATGCTGGGGGTGATCATCGGCGTGGGGGCGGTCGTGGCCATGGTGGCAATCGGGCAGGGGGCCCGCCAGGCGATCACCGAGCAGGTGGAGTCGCTGGGGAGCAATCTGCTTACGGTCTTTGCCGGGACGCAGCAGTTCGGCGGCATTGCCACGACGGGGCAGGTCCGCACGCTGACGCTCGAGGACGCCGAGGCGATTCAGGAGGAGGTCCCCAACGTCACCGGCGTGAGCGCAGAACTCCAGCGCCCGGCACAGGTGGTCTTCCGGGAGCAGAACGTCTACACGCAGGTATCGGCCGTAACCCCCCAGTTTCCCGCCGTCCGCAACTTTCACCCCGCCGCGGGATCGTTCATCAGCGACGCGGACATGCGCCGGCGGGCCAAGGTCGCGGTGCTGGGGCAGACGGTGGCCGGCGAGCTCTTCCCCGACACCGACCCGCTGGGGCAGCAGATCAAGATTCGCGGGGTCACCTTCACCGTCATCGGCGTGATGGAGCCGAAGGGGGCGACGGGGTTCTTCGATCGAGACGACGTCGTGTTTGTCCCGCTGACGACGGCGCAGCGGCGCCTGTTCGGGATCGACTACGTTCGCACGATCTACGTACAGGTGACCTCGCCGGACGCCATGCCGGACGCCCAGACCGGCCTCGGCGACCTGCTGCGCCAGCGCCACCGGCTGGGGCCCACGCGCGACGACGACTTCTCCGTCCGCAGCCAGGCGGACGTGCTGCAGGCATTCACCGGTGTCTCCCGCACGATGACGCTGCTGCTGGGCGGCATCGCCGCGGTCTCGCTGATCGTCGGCGGCATCGGCATCATGAACATCATGCTGGTCTCGGTCACGGAACGAACCCGCGAAATCGGCATCCGCAAGGCGGTGGGGGCGCGGATGCGCGACATCTTGGTGCAGTTCCTCATCGAGTCCGTCGCCCTCAGCGTCAGCGGCGGGATCGTCGGCATCCTCCTGGGCGTCGTCGGCTCACGGCTGATCACGCGGCTGGCCGGCTGGGCCACGCTGATCTCGCCTCAGGCCGTGCTGCTGGCGTTCTCCTTTGCCGTCGCTGTCGGCGTCTTTTTTGGCTTGTATCCGGCCCAGCGGGCAGCCCGACTGGACCCGATCGAGGCGCTGCGCCATGAGTAGGCGATGAGACACGCGACGTTGGTGGCGATCGCGCTCCTCTCGCTGGCCGCCTGCGGCCGGGGCGGGACTGCACAGACACAGTCGCAGGGCGGCGATCCGGCGCTGCGCGCGGCGCTGGCGGTGATGGCGCTGGAGCGGAGCGGTGATCAGCAGTTGACCGGCGACCAGACCCGGCAGATTCTCCCTCTGCTGAAGGTGCTGCGGGACAGCTCTCCCGAGGATCGCCAGGTCACGCAGGCGATCGCCGATCAGATCTTCGCGATTTTCACGCCCGCGCAGCGCGCCGCCCTGGATCGCTTGCGGGAGCAGGCGCGCGATCGGCTCCAACGGCGTCGCCCCGGCGCCGGCCCTCCCGCTCCGGGCGTGGGCGGTCCGGGGCCGGGAGGCCTGAACCCCGATCCGGCGCGCCGCGCCGAGGTCCGCCGGCGCACCCTCGAACGGGCCATCCGTATTCTGGAGAGCAGAACCGGCCCGTAGGTACCCCTCCGGATCCGCGCGAACTCCGGCGCTTGACACCCGGCGCTCTTCCGTGCGATTGTAGTTGTCAGACCATCAGGTGGTCTGACCACTCTGGAGCGCCGAGGTAAAGAATTGAACCCAGTCGTTGCTCCTCCGAAGTTTCAGCCCGTTCGTCGGACCCGGGTCTACGAAGCTGTTGCCGCCCAGATTCAGAAGCAGATCGCCGACGGCGTCCTCCGCCCCGGCGACCGTCTCCCCGCCGAACGAGAACTGGCCGAAGCGTTCGGCGTGAGCCGCGCCTCCGTGCGCGACGCCATTCGCGTCCTGGAGCTGGCCGGGATGGTCGTGCCGCGGCAGGGCGAGGGAACCGTCGTCCGGGAACTCACCCTCGACACCGTCGTCTCCCCACTCGCCTCCGTCCTGCTGCGGCGCAAAGACCTGCTCGCCGACCTGCTGGACGCGCGGCGGATCATCGAACCGGCGCTGGCCTACCGCGCCGCGCAGAACGCCAGCGACGAGGACATCCAGGCGATGGAGGAGATCCTGCAGCGACAGAGCGCCAAGGTGCGGGAGGAACAACCCGCCATCGATGAAGACACCGCTTTCCACTACCGGCTGGCCACCGCTGCGCGCAACCAGGTCATCCTCAAAGTGATGGACGTCTTGATGGATCTGCTGCGCGAGGGGCGGGCGCGCTCGTTCCAGGTGCAGGGCCGGCCGCAGCGGTCTTTGGAGGGACACCGCCGCATCTTGGCGGCGCTGCGACGCCGCGATCCCCAGGCGGCGATGCACGCGATGGAGCGGCACCTCGAGGAGATCGGGGAGATTCTGCAGCGGATGCCGGCATAGGGAGGCAGCGATGGCGACCCGTTCAGTGGAAGTCGTCTACCGGGGGATCTTCCAGAAGAACCTGGCCAAGAACATCTGCCGCGGCATCGTCCTCGCCGCGGTGAAGCAGGGCAAGACCGGCATCGCCTTCGGTCGCTACGGCGATAGCCCGGAGCGCAACGGCATCCCCGCCAAGAACTTCGCCATCGTCGCCGACAACGAGGAAGAGCTGCAGGCCAGCATGGCGCAGTACGAGCCCAAGAGCGTGGACATCAGCATTGTCGTGGACGACACGTTATGCAAGGGCGTGGAGTCCTGGGCCTGGTACGGGCTCCAGCCGATCAACAAGCTGACCAAGCCCGGCGGCTACGTGCTGGTGACGACGATGCTCCCCTTCGACGACCTGCTGCAGATGGCCCACGCCAAGGAGTATCCGTACCACCTGGCTGTCGTGCGCGGACTGCCCTCCTTCTCCGGCCTCTGGGTCTACAAGGACGACCACACCGACGTCCGTATCCTCGGCGCGATCGCCCGGCTCATGCCCGACCTGATCAGCCTGGAGGCGGTGGAGGCGGCCGTCCGCCAGGAGTGGAAACACGAGCACAAGGTCGCCTCCGCGCGCAAGTCCCACGAGCGCGTGGAGACGATGACCGTCCGACCTGGCACCGGCGACCCGACGAAACCCTTCGAGTTCGAACTGCCGAAGTGGTGGGAGATGAGGGAGGGAGTGACCATCCCCGGCATCGTCGCGGGGGAGGCCTTCCCCGACCCGGCCACGGGGTCGGTCGGCGGGTGGCGGCCGGCGCGCAACCCCTACTTCAAGAAGTTCAGCACGCGCACGATGCGGCCGGTCGTGGACTTCGACACCTGTATCAAATGCACGCTCTGCTGGCTGCAGTGCCCCGACTCCTGCTTCGACGTCACGCCGGACGGGCTCTACGACGTCAACATGGAGGCGTGCTGCGGCTGCGGCGTCTGCGAGGCGGTCTGCCCCGTGGACGACTGCATCACGATGGTGAACGAGTCGGCCTTCACCGACAACGGCAGCCAGTGGGCGATGTGGAAGGCGAACAAGGAGACGTACAAGACCTGGGTGAAGGAGCAGATCCAGCACGTCCCCGACCGCTCCCACGGCTTCCGCTTCCGCGGGCAGTACGAGGAGCAGATCAGGACGATGGTGTCCGCCGGGACGGGCGGGCCGGGCGGCGAGGAGATCACCGAGCGCGTCGTCACGGACGCCGGTGAAGCGAGCGCAGGAGGCTAAGCCATGGCCAAAGTCATCGAGAAAGTCGGGCAGGTCGAGGCGGAGAAGGAAGAGCTCATCAGCGGCAGCGAAGCCATCGCCGTCGCCTGTAAGCTGGCGGACGTGGACGTCATCACCGCCTACCCCATTCGCCCCTACGACACCGTGATGCAGTACGTGGCCAAACTCGTGTCCAACGGTGAGATGGACTGCGAGTACATCGTCGCCGAGTCGGAGCACTCGCAGTTTGAGATCGTCAAGCACGCCTCTGCCGCCGGGGCGCGGGTCTTCTGCGGCTCCAGCGGCGTGGGCTGGATGTACGCCTTCGAGGCGATCACCGTCACGCCGGCGCTGCGCATCCCCATGGTGGCGATGGTCGGCAACCGGGCGCTCGACG
>Ga0209641_10002108_pt1 | contig 17260 bp, 16 predicted proteins | sample RifCSP16_1_FD_184022 | JGI IMG/M metagenome (GOLD analysis project Ga0209641, IMG submission 184022) | Soil microbial communities from Rifle, Colorado - Rifle CSP2_sed 16_1 (SPAdes) (version 2) | ecosystem: Environmental > Terrestrial > Deep subsurface > Rock core/Sediment | place: Rifle...
CCATATTGCGCTACAAATCAATGAACGGCTTTCATATCCTGGACAGGGCTGGATGGGACATGCACGGTCTTCCGATCGAGGTAAAGGTGGAAGGGGTCCTGGGGTTCAGATCAAAAAAAGATATCGAGAAATACGGTGTTGGGAATTTCATCGCCAAATGTAAGGAGTTCGCTCTCACGCACAGAGATGAGATGACGCTCCAGTTCAAGAACCTGGGTGTGTGGCTCAACTGGAAAGACCCGTACATGACCCTTCGTGATGAGTACATCGAGGCGGCATGGTGGACCCTGAAACAGGCGCATGAAAAGAAATTGCTTGAGAAAGGTCTGAGGGTCGTGAACTGGTGCCCGAGGTGCGAGACCGCAATAGCCGAGTCAGAGGTAGAATATGCAGAAGAGACAGATCCTTCAGTCTATATAAAATTCCAGCTCAAGGGGGAGGAGGATACCTCTATCGTGATATGGACCACAACTCCCTGGACCATTCCTGCCAATATCGCGGTCGCGGTGCATCCCTCTTTTGAGTACGTGAAAGTAAGGGCAGTAAAGGAGGATAAGGAAGAAATATTGATAATGGCCGCCCAGCTCATGCAGAATGTCCTGAAACAGGGAAGATATAAGAACTACGAGATACTCGAGACCATGCCGGGAGAGGATATGAAAATCGAGTATGAGCATCCTCTAAGAGATAAAGTACCGCAGCAAAAGGCTTTCAAGCACAATGTTTATCTCGCAGATTTTGTCACTGCAGAGAATACAGGATGCGTGCACATAGCGCCGGGGCATGGCATTGACGACTTCGAACTCGGGGTGAAGAACAACCTGCCCATATTCTGCCCTGTAGGTCCTGATGGCAGGTACACGGAAGAGGCAGGGGAATATAAAGGGATGCATGTCAGGGATGCAAATGAAACCGTGCTCGACGATCTCTCTGGAAAAGGGCTTCTCCTTGCAAGAGGTACGATCTCGCACAGGTACGGGCACTGCTGGAGATGTAAAACCCCGATAATATATCTTGCCACAGAGCAGTGGTTTCTGAAGGTAACCGAGATTAAGGACAGGATGCTCGATGAGATCAGGAAAGTCAGGTGGTATCCTGAATGGGCAGGTTCTGCACGATTCGCTGACTGGGTCACAGGATCACGCGACTGGTGTATCTCGCGCCAGAGGTACTGGGGAATCCCTGTTCCTGTATGGATATGCGAGTCCTGCGGCGAGATCGAAGTGATCGGGACGATGCAGGAACTGATGGAGCGGTCAGGCAAGCCATCGCTGGATGACCTTCACAGACCCAACGTGGACAGCATCTTTATCAAATGCAGGTGCGGTGAAAGGATGAAACGTGTGCCTGATGTGTTTGATGTCTGGTTCGACTCTGCTGTTGCTTCGTGGGCAACTCTGCGCTTCCCGCGCGATGAAAAGACGATCAAAGAATGGTGGCCTGCTGATTTCATCACAGAAGGGCATGACCAGACGCGAGGCTGGTTCTATTCGCAGCTCGGCGCAAGCATGATAGCCTTTGGTAAAGCCCCGTACCGGAGCGTGCTGATGCACGGCTTTACCCTGGATACCGAGGGCAAGAAGATGTCAAAGAGCCTTGGCAATGTCGTGACGCCTGAAGAGGTGGTTTCACGTTACGGGGCTGAGTCCCTGCGTTTATATGTTCTTTCACAGAACGCTCCCTGGGAAGACCTGAAATTCAGCTGGGATGAGGTTGCCAATGTGCACAGGATGCTGAACATCCTGTGGAACGTGTATCGCTTCCCTCTGCCTTACATGATTCTTGATAATTTTAACCCGTTTGATGTAAAGGAGGTTCCAGAAGGATTGCGCCTCGAGGATAAATGGATCCTCTCAAGAGTGCAGTCGCTGATCAAACAGGTGGATGCTGCGATGTCTGAGTACAATCTCCATAAAGCCACACGCCCCATATCAGAGTTCGTGCTCGAGGACCTGTCGCGCTGGTATGTACAGCTCATCCGTCCCAGGACATGGCGCGAGGCGAATGATCCTGACAAGCTGGCTGCATATTATACTCTGTACGAAGTCCTGGTCACGGTCACAAAGCTCATCTCACCTTTCGCACCTCATATTTCAGAGGAGATGTACCAGAACCTTGTAAGAAACGTAAATCCAGATGCACCTGCAAGCCTTCACATGTGCGACTGGGTAACACCCGATGAAAAGTTCATTGACCTCGAACTTGAGAAAAGGATGGATACCGTGAGGGAAATAGTCGAGGCATCATCCAATGCGAGGCAGAAACTGAAGAGGAAACTGAGATGGCCTGTGAAAAGGATCGTCGTGGTGCCGGTGAAGGATGAAGTTGCTTCCGCGGTCAAAAGCCTTGAATCAGTGCTGAAAGAGCAGACAAATGCCAGGGAGATCATTCTTCTAAAATCAGGGGAAACATGGGAAGAGCTTGGAGTGGAAGTACTGCCTGTTCATGCAGCACTTGGCCCTGCCTTCAAAAAAGAGGCAGGTAAAGTCCTGGCTGAATTGAAAACCGTGGACGGAAGAGCGCTCAAGAAAGCGATCGAAGAGGAAGGCAGCTTCAGACTGAAGGAATGGACGATCACAAAAGATATGGTGGGTTTCAGAGACTCTATTCCCCCTGCGATCGCTCAGGCTGCGTTCTCATCGGGTGAGGTCTTTGTTGACACAGAACTCACGCGCGAGATCGAGTCAGAAGGCTATGCCCGCGAAGTGATCCGGCGGTTGCAGGACATGAGAAAGGAGTTAGACCTTGCTGTGGAGGAAGAGATAGAGGCGCTCGTGGAGATCAGGAACGATAAAGTGCTTGAGCTTGTATCAGAGCTAAAGGAGTTCATCTCAGGAGAAGTTCGGGCAGCCTCGCTTGTCCTTGGCTCGGATGTTGAAATCCAGGGCGATCTTGTCAAGGACTGGGACGTGGAAGATGTCAGGATGAGGATGGCAATCAAAGGAACGGTCAAAACGTCTTGAAAAATCCCAATATAATTCTGGTCAGATATGACGAACTTGCTCTGAAGAGCAAGAAAGTCAGGGCAATGTATGAAAGTATCCTTATCAGGAATTTGAGAGCAATGCTCAATGCAGATGGCAGTTCGTATTCAGAGATAGAAAAGGAGATGGGCAGGATCTTCATACATTCTCAGGATCACAATGCCCTGAAAAGCGCAGTGAAAGTCTTTGGAGTGGTCTCTGCAAGCCCTGTCTCTTCCTGCGATCCATCTCTTTCCTCGACCTCAGAATTATGTGCCCAGGTGGGTGCAGATATGCTCAAAGAAGGGCAGTCCTTTGCGATCAGGGCAAGGAGGGCAGGAACACATGATTTCTCATCCAGGGATGTAGCCAGAGCCTGCGGAGATGCGGTATTGCAGAGGATGAAAAGAGGTGTCAGGGTTGATCTTGACAATCCGGATGTTGAGATCTCTGTGGAGGTCAGGCAGGAAAAAGGCTACGTTTTCACGGAATCAGTAAAAGGTGTGGGAGGTCTTCCGAACGGGACCCAGGGAAAGATGGTGGCGCTCATCTCAGGCGGCATAGATTCTCCGGTCGCAGCCTGGCTGATGATGAAACGCGGGTGCGAGATAATACCCCTGTACCTCAATAACGAGCCTTTCTCTGATGGGACGACACGCAACAGAGCAATGCAGTGCATAGACGTGCTCCAGAAATGGTCGCCGCATAAAAGACTTACTGTTTACGAGGCGCCTCACGGCGAAAATCTCCTGGCATTCCTGAACAGCTGCGATAACAGGCTCAACTGCGTACTGTGCAGGAGGATGATGTACAGGATCGCAGGAGAAGTTCTAAAGCTTGAAGGGGCTCACGGGATAATCACAGGCTCTTCGCTCGGTCAGGTCGCTTCGCAGACATCGCAGAACATGCTTGCAGAGATGCATGGAATGGAATATCCGATATATCATCCACTCATCGGGCTTGATAAACTTGAGATCACAGATATTGCAAGGAGGATAGGCACTTTGGAGCCTTCAACAAAACCAGCGACATGCTGCATGGCTGTACCTGAGTATCCATCCACAGCAGCAAGACTTCATGATGTCACAGATGCAGAAAGGCAAATAGATGTACCCTTACTTGTTGAATCTGCGATGAAGGACATCAAAAAATTTTCCCTTTGAGCGTTCTGAAAAGGAGGATGAGCGCAAGCAATACCGGTATCTCACCGAACCCGGGTGATTCTTTAGGCGATTTCCCGCGGTTTTCTTTTATAAAGAGCACCATCTCCTCCGGTCCGAGATAGCCTATGTACCTTGCAATCTCTCTTCCTTCTGGATCAAGGAGCACGACAGTGGGATAATATTCAACTCCGTATTTTTTTTCAATATCTATCCTTTTCTGAGTATCCACTTTTATTGCAACAAAATCCCTCATCTCTGAGACCACGCGATCATCGGGATATGTCCCTTTTTCCATCGCTATGCATGGCGAGCACCAGTCCGCGTAGAAATCGAGGAGCATGGGTTTATCATGTATACCTGCGGCAAGCATGCCTTCCTCATAGGTGTACCAGTGAATGGGTTCTGCATCTGCCTGGGCAACAGGGCTCAGTAGAAACAACAGCATCAATATCATCAGGATAGAATTGGCTTTTCGGGGTATAAAAAATATTCGAAAAGCGTTCATTTTTTGATTTTCGTTTCCCCGAGCACCCTTTTTATTAAAGGTGCGTCTCCGAACACGTCCTCCCGCTTCCCTTTTCCATTGAGATAAACTGCAACAAGGATTATCGTCAGCCCGATCTGGGGATTATCAGAAGCTACCCCCATACCCACCAGCGCAAGAGCAGCTGCGATCATGCCCCGCAGAGCACCTTTTCTGTATGATTCGATCTTTGTTCTGTGGTAGATCCTGATATCTCTGAGGGTAAGGAAAAGGATTGCAAAGAACCCGAATGCTGCGATGTATACGAATATCATATCAAATCAAGCTGGCGACCCTGTCTGGTTTTGTGCGCTTCAGATATTCTTTTATCATCGCTGGAAAAGACTTTGCGTTCACGAAACGAAGCCCTATTTGCTCAGCCCACTTCTGGATCCCCATATCGCTTGCAACCACTGCTGCATCGAGCTCCTTTGCAAGCAAAAGAACGTCGATATCTGGAGCGCTGTCCAGAATTCCGTAGCGGAGCGCATTCCTGTACTTGTCCCTGAACTTGCTGATGATCTCACCTATGACATTGCGCTCGATCTCAGGTTCTATCTCATGCTTTGATTTTGCTTTCGTGGTGCGGAAAAGGCATTCAGTTGCTCCTTCCCAGATCGCCTCTTCTGCCACGTCCATTCCTTTGTTTATGCGCCCGCGCATGAAGTCCACGTAATCGTAGAATATCTTGGACGGGATTTTCACCTCAAACCTGTCAGGTGTCTTTTTCACAAGCCATGTATCTATCTTTGCAAGTGTCTCCTCATCGCAGCCATTGTTCCTTGCAAAATCCCTCATCTCATTGTATACAGAAGGAAAGGGAATATAGCAGCTTATCCCGAGATGAAGGCGCGCCTCTGCTATGATATCAAGGATGCCGCTCATTGCAACACAGAGTGTGCCTCCCTGGAGTTCTCGCGTCTGCGTATCTGTAAGGGCACTGGTATCAAGGACGAATCGCTGACGTATCACCTTATATAATTATCTTTATCGAGTTAAGAAACTTTCTATGCAAGGAAAACGTTTTTAATGTTCAGGACATGAAGAACTTCACATGCCCATAGATCCGATCTGCAAAGAACCAGTTAACGAGAGTACAGAGTTCAGATCAATTTACAAGAACAAAGAATACTATTTCTGCTCTGAGAACTGTAAAAAGAAATTCGATGAGCTGGATAAAAGCGTGATCAGGGTCAGACGGTCATTAAAGGATAAAGAGAGGATATCTTTCGGAAAGCTAAAACGCGAGATCATAGACCCTGGCATCTGCACGCTCTGCGGAGCGTGTGTGGCGAGCTGCGAAGTACTGGCTATAGCTTCTGGAAAACCGGCGCTCAAAGGACCGTGCACAGCGTGCGGCGTGTGTTATAACCAGTGCCCGCGCACCATAACCACAGAATCCAGCCTGATCGGGAACGTGCGCGATGTCTTTTCCGCAAGATCAATGCTGTCCGAGGTGAAAGGACAGGACGGCGGCGTGGTAACGTCAATGCTGTTATATGCTCTGGAAGAAGGGCTGATAGACAGCGCTGTTGTGACTGTGAAAAGTGAGGATGAGCCCTGGAGACCTGTGCCGATAATAGCGCAGACGAAGGAGGATTTACTGCGCTCGGCAGGTTCTATTTATGTGCATTCCCTGACCATGGAGACCCTGATGAGCGCGATAAAGAGAGGCTCGCGATCCATAGCGTTCGTGGGACCATCGTGCAACATCGATGCAGTGCATAAAATGCAGAACTCCCCTTATGGATTGCTGCATATGTTCATGAGGGCGAATATCCTGAAGATGGGGCTTTTCTGCATGGATACCTTCAATTATGAAGGCATAAAAAAATTCCTCGAAGAAAAAGCAATTCCACTTTCAACAGTCCAGGAAATGAAGATCAGGAAGGGAATGTTCAGAGTCAAGGCGGAATCAATCCAAATATTTCCATTGAACGAGCTTGATATCTACCGCAACGGCTCATGTACTGTATGTACGGATCTGACAGCAGAGAAGGCTGATCTCTCGTTCGGCGGCGTGGGATCAAAGGAAGGGCACACCACTGTACTTGCACGCACAGGGCTTGGTCTTGAACTTTTCCATGATGCTGAGGACAGGGGATATATCAGGATAGAGCCGCTTGCAAAAGAGGGGCTTGAAAGCGTTCTCAGGCAGGCTAAATCCAAGAAAGTGCAGATGTACATGATAAAGAAGAGGATGGAAAAGGGGACTGCCATCAAAGCTATTTCATGATTTCATCTCTCAAATTCAAAGCTTTCACCGGGCCTGAGTATCACCACTTCACTGTCGCATAAAGTAGATACCAGCTCAATTATGGATTTTTGCGAGTTCGACCGTATCGCCCAGATGGTCAGAATGCCCGTGCGTCACTGCGATGATATCGATCCCGGCATCCTCCTTCGAAGCGACTGGATTCTATGATATAAAAGGGTCGATGAGCACTTTTTTGTTCTCCGCGAGCTGGAAGCATGAATGTCCGATCCATTTAATGTTCATAAGCCCTCACTTTGAATTGATCTGTTTTTATGATCTGATGATATTTCAAGTGATCTGTACGCCTGCACATCATTTATTTTATCTTTTATTATTTAACCCCTTTATTTCAAATGGAAAAATAAATTGTAATCGTAATGAGCATGATGTAATCTGAATTTAAGAACAACGGCTGCACCATCTGATTGTCGCAATATCATCCAATTTACCGATATCGAATTTAAAACATTTTTTAATAGTGGTCGCGAATTTGACCTGGACAACCTCAGTTTCATCTGAAGAATATGAGTATAGTGGGCAGGTGGGGATTATGGTGGTGTAAAAAAGGATTTCTGCCCACTATTAGTTCGTATATAAGCGAATTATACTATATAAAGTTTGCGGGTCTCTTCCTAAAACTTCTTGCATGATGCAGATGTATATTTTGAACAATTATGTCACGGACCGGTCGGATTGTAAAATCCGAGGCATCAAGAGGATGCTCCATGGTTTGGGAATCCTTTTTTTCTGGAATTTAGCATTGCAATTCAGGCGCAGGATTTTGTATTAAAAAAGATAATGAGAGGATATAGAAACCCTGCTGCTTCTGAAAAATCATAGCATAATAGCATCATCGAATTTTTTAAAATGAGGATCTCCTGTCAATACATTTATTTTTCTGCTCCTGGCGGATGCAAGTATTATTGCATCTGCAAGACCGAAATCAGGGGTCTTAACTTTATTTTCAGCATGTATTTTTGCAGCTTCAACTGCAATATTTTCATCCAGCAAGACCACAGCGCATCTTTTCAATATGAAATCCTTTCTTTCTTCTGCTTTTCCATCGGTTCTGAGAGATTTGGAATATATTTCTGCGATTACAATCGGAGACGTATATATTTGTGAGTCATCGTCGACGAATCTTTTGACTTTTTCACCCTTAAGAGTTCCCATGAAATATTCCATCCAGGCGAACGAATCCAGAAACATTATATTCTATCCTCATGATCTCTAAGGTCGGATAAATCAGTCTTGGGCATTGTCCCAAAGAGGCTTTTCTTCTCTTTGAAAATTATTTTTATTAAAATTTCATTTATTTTTTCTGATATATTTTTCGCCCCGGCTTCTTTTTTAAGGGTCTGGTAAACATCTTCTCTTAATTTTATTGTAGTTCGGACGTATTCTGCCATCATCAACACCTACATATATGATATCATCTACATCAACATAATACTTGTGGTGTATATTTATAATGCGCGCCTGATTTTCAAGTTTGAGGAAGTTTTCTGGAATCTATCGTCTTTCGAGAGTATGGTGTTGAGCGCATGAGAGCAGTCACCTATACCCCGTACATTAGTCAGCAATCGAAAGAAGGGCATATATTTGTCAATGAAAAAGGAGAGCAGTTGAGCCTCGAATGGTTCAATGAGCTCATAAACCACTATGCTAAAATCATTGGGATTCAAAAAATCGCAGGAGTTATTTCCTTTTTTTTGCGGCTCGGTTTTTCTATTTTTGAACTGCTATTACTTTGTAAGAATATAATAATTATTGAAAATGTCGTGGGACAATTTCTTGACCTCAACTTTTGTAAATCCTGCTTGATGTAACATCTCTCGCGCTTTTTCTTCACCCCACATCGCACCGAGTCCCTTTCCATTCAGGGCAAGTGAAACCGTCATGCAGTGCATACAGGAAACCGCATACATGAATGGTCCAATAGGATGATCCATATTGTTCTGCAAATGACTGGAGGCAGCAATATCCTGCATGAGATATATTCCATTATGCCGCAGCGCATGAGCAATTCCTGCCAGGACTTTTTCAGGATTGCCCTGATCGTGGATGGCATCAAAGGTTGTGATAAAATCATACTTCTCCTTCGCGTCCATTTTAGCCACGTCCTTTACTTCAAACCTGATATTGGTCAACCCGTATTGAGCAGCTTCCGCTCTGGCGGTAGTAACAGCCTCTTTAGAAAAATCGTATCCTGTGAACCTGCTATTGGGGAATGTCCTTGCCATGAGATTGATGGCTCTGCCGCTGCCGCACCCTGCATCAAGAACATCAATGCCTCTTTGCAGGTGTTCTGTTAGACCGGGCACAAGGGGAAGAATATGATCAAATAGCGGTGCAACGATTGTCTGCCCACTATCTTCGGCCATTATCTGGTGGAATCGTTTGAACTCTGAATATGGCACTCCACCTCCCTTCTTGAAGCATTCAATAATCTGATCTTCGACAGTTCCAATCATAGAAATGTATTGCGCAAAAACCGACATGTTGTTCGGTGCTGCGTCACGTGTCATCCATGAAGCATGTTCAGGGGGAAGAGAATATAGCGCCCCTTCTGGATTATATTCGATGATCCTGCCAACCACCAATGCGCCCAGCCATTCGCGAACATATCGTTCATTCAGTTTTGAAGCAACAGCAATTTGTTCACTCGTGGAGGGCGGTAGTTTACTCATTACATCGAATTGTTTTTCTCCCATATTTTCCTCCACGATGTTGTTGTTCAACATTATGGATTTTACTTCATCAAGATAAATAGTTTTACCCAAATCAAAATTAATCGATGCTTGACGTCATGCAATTAACATGCATGAGAACGAAATCTCAATCATTCTGAGATTCTAACGTTTGATGTTATCCCAGAAATCTCTGCATATCTAACTTTTTTATAGCCTCAGAAAATGGAATGACGAATAATCCATTTATGTCTTTTTGGGCGCCGAAGTATTAAGTTTTGGGGATATTCTGGATTCCATCGCCTTTAAGAGCATGAAAGAAGCCTATCGGAGCCGTCACTATCCCCCGCGCCTCAATATCCTGCCAGATCTTCCTTTAATTTTCCTGGCAACATAACTCAGGTAATATTTCGAAGTTATTACGAGAATAGTGAAAATATTCCTTATTTCCTTTTCTTCCCCTCATGCATCTTCTTGACCTCTTCTTCTGCTGCCTGCAGCTTCGCCCTGTGCTCTTCATATATCTTTGATATGTTCTCCATGGCACGCTCAAGCCTTTTCTTGAGAACCACCAGTTCCTGTGTTGAGAGATTGTAGTTTGGAGTGTTCTCGATCCACAGCTGCTCTATATCTATGAGGGCGTTGATCGCAGCTTTTGTTCTGTTTATCGTGGCCTCGTCCATGGGTCGTAATAATACCTTTTGTTAAATCAAACTTTGCACAGGTTCTAAATCAAATGCTCTGCGATCCCCTCAGAGATCACATGGTCGCAGTAGATGCACCTGAGTTCCACTGGTTTCTTGTTAACGATGAACTTTGATGTAACAGGTTCATTCGTGTTGGAAATGCAGTTTGGATTATCGCATTTTACCACGCCTTCAAGGCTGTCGGGCAGATCAACTTTATATTTCTCGATGACCTCAAAATCCCGGATGATATTAATGGTTGCATTGGGTGCGATCAGTGAAATCCTGTCCACTTCCTCCTCTTCAAGTTCCCTGTCCTCCACCTTGACTATGTCCTTTGATCCCATAACCCCGCTCGGTACGTTCATGGCAACGCTCACCACTGCTTTCGTTGTGCCTGAGATGCCGAGTATCCGCAGCACATTGAGCGCCTGACCTGCAGTGATATGATCGATCACTGTCCCGTGCTTTATCCTGCGCACTCTCATCTCTTTTTTTGATGACCCGGTCGAAAAAGCATCTGTATTTGCACCAGATTCGGTCATAATGCCTCCATCGCCATCGCCAGCAGTGTCATTCTTACAGGGACACCGTAGAAAGCCTGCTCAAAATATCGAGCATATCGAGTCCCGTCCACAGCAGGGTCGATCTCATCCACACGCGGAAGCGGGTGCATGACGATAAGATTATTTCTTGCTTTTTTCAATAATTCTTCAGTCACCCTGTAGCTCCCCGCAACTTTCTGGTATTCTGAAGGGTCGGGGAACCGTTCTTTCTGGATCCGCGTGATATATAATACGTCAATGTCATCGATAACACCTTCAATATTCACTGTCTCGCTAACGCTTGCACCCTGCTTTTTCAGGTCTTTCTTGATCACATCTGGCATCTGGAGCTGCTTTGGTGAAACCAGGGTCATGTCTGCACGGTATAATGACAGGGCATAGGCAAGCGAATGCACAGTCCTTCCGTACTTGAGATCTCCCACTATCGCTATCTTGAGGTTAGAAAGGCTGCTCTCGCGCATTATGGTATAGAGGTCAAGCAGCGTCTGGGTCGGATGATGCCCTGCTCCATCTCCTGCATTGATTATCGGGACTCTTGAGTGCTCAGCAGCCATTCGTGCAGCCCCCTCGCGTGTATGACGGAGAACGATCGCATCTGCATAGTTTCCAATAACACGTATGGTATCAGCAAGAGTCTCACCTTTCGCTACAGAGCTCGATTCTATGGATCCGAGATCTATCACGTCTCCGCCAAGCCGCTTCATAGCGGTCTCAAAAGACATCCTGGTACGCGTGCTGGGTTCATAGAAAAGAGTTGCAAGTATTTTGCCGGAGAGCATGTCCGATTTTTTCCCTTTTGCGATTGGTTCAAAACCTTTTGCTCTCTTCAGGATAATATCAATCTCATCCCGTGAAAAATCCTTCATTGAGATGATATGATGCAACATCGAACCTAATATGTGATATTATAATTTAAATTTATTGATAATTAGCCCTGTATCAAGCCAAGATATTGAGGAGCTATTTCCTCTGACAGGACTATGGTCTCGGTAGCTGAAATCATTCTTACTCCGTCCTTCTGCGCCTCTTCTGCCTTTATGACGATCAGAATCGGGTCATCGGTATGGATTTTCGCAACTTCAAGCGCTTTCTCAGGAGATGTGCTAAGATGGACATATCTCTGCTTCATGGGCTTTATCCCTTTCTCAAGTAAGATATCCACCTCTTCCCTGCTTGCCCCATAATACAGTTCAGGAAGCGTATTTTCAGGAAAATCAAGTTCAACGTCTACAGAATGTCCATATCTTGCGCGGATTTTCCTTCCCTGGATCTCATATCTTCCTTTTGCATCAGATTCTACTATCGAAAGAAGTTTCTCTTTGTTCGCCCATTTGTAGCGTGTTTTCATGGCATCGCACAATACGTCCAGATCAACCCATCCATGCTGGTTCATGGCAAGCCCCAGGTCGTCCGGAAAATGCCTGAGCGCACCCGAGATAAAGCGGCCGAGCCTCTCTGTCTGCTCATCGTTCAATAGCAGGACTCCAGCATCACCGCATCTGCATTCCATTCCCCTGAAGGCTCCATGGGTCGGGCATTTTTTAATCATTTCTCATGCTTATATGAATCATCAGTTATATAATTTACCAACTTATTTCGAATACCTGCATCTATTTTCCTGGTGCTCATAACAATCGCTAGCGCCCGGACGACTGCACCAATATTCACTATCATAGAAGTATATTTGCATGTGATATTAAGGAATACTTGAAGAGAATAGTTTATTAATAATATATTTGAAAAAACCACAATCTTAATTTATTCCCCGAACTAATTACATTTCAAAAGGGTGAAATAAATCAATGGACATCACAGAAGCTGTGTTCGAGCAGGCTGATGAAATCGGACCTGAAAAGATCGTTTATTTATATGAACCGAAAACAAGGATGAAAGCCATAGTTGTCATAGATAACGTGGCTGCCGGTCCTGCTATCGGTGGAGTGAGGATGGCGCCTGATGTTACCGCGGATGAGGTCAGGAGGCTTGCGCGTGCCATGACGTACAAGAATGCCATGGCAGATCTGCCTCATGGCGGCGGGAAATCAGGGATAATTGCTGACCCCAAGACCGTGGACAAGGAGCAGGTGATAAGGATATTTGCCAGGGCGATAAAATATCTGGAAGAATATATACCTGGACCTGATATTGGAACCGATGAGACCTGCATGGCGTACATCCTGGATGAGAACTCCCGCTCTGTCGGTCTTCCAAGAGAGCTTGGCGGCATTCCGCTTGACGAGATAGGAGCGACCAGCTATGGCGTTGCTCTATGCGCTGAAGTGGCAAAGGATTATATCAAACTTGACCTGCATGGGGCACGACTTACGATCGAGGGATTTGGAAACGTCGGAAAACCAGCAGCGCGCTTCCTTGCAGAAAGAGGTGCTATTCTCATTGCTGCAAGCGACTCAAAAGGCACGATCTATAATCCAGCAGGTTTAAATGTTGAGGTATTGATACGAATAAAAGAAACAACAGGCTCTGTAATAAATTACAAAGATGGGGAGGTATTGAAAACCACTGACCTGATTACGATAAGCACCGATATCTTCATTCCTGCAGCTCGTCCTGATGTGATAACAGAAGCCAATGCTGATGTACTGGATGCGAAACTGGTGATAGAAGGCGCCAACATCCCTATTTCAGAAAATGCAGAGAAGATGCTTCATGACAGGGGAATCCTTGTTATTCCTGATTTTGTTGCCAATGCAGGCGGAGTGATCACAGCATCTGTGGAATATCATGGTGGTACCGAGGCGACGGCGTTCGAAAAGATCAAAAGTACCATTCCCAGGAACACAAAGGAGATCCTTTATAAAGTATATCATGAAAAGATGTATCCCAGGGAAGCCGCACTTGCCATTGCAAAAAGAAGGGTATTGCATATGATGAAGTACAGGAAATAAAAGCAGGATTTGTGGTGTAAATGGGACTTTCATCCATATTTGAACCTGAATCCATAGCCGTAGTGGGGGCGTCAAACAATGTAAATAAATGGGGAGGCAGAATACTGAAAAACATATTGAGCAGCTTTAATGGAACTGTTTATCCGGTGAATCCAAATGAGGAGAACATACTGGGCGTACCCTCTTATCCTTCTGTCCTTAATATTCCAGGCGAGGTCGAGATGGCAGTGATAGCGTTGCCTGCACAAGCTGTCCTTCCTGTCGCAGAGGAGTGTGGAAAAAAAGGTGTAAAAGGACTTATTGTGGTGAGTGCAGGGTTTAGCGAGACTGGAAACGAGGAAAGAGAAAAAGACCTCTTATTAATAGTCGAAAAGTATGGCATGCGTATGATCGGACCGAACACGCTTGGCATCGTCAATGAACCTGTCAGCCTGAACGCCAGCATCATAGATAGACTTCCAAGTAAGGGCCCATTATCTTTCATTACACAGAGTGGAACACTGGGGCTTGCACTCGCCGAATGGACTATCGATATGGGACTCGGGCTCTGTAAAATAATCAGTACAGGAAATAAGGCAAATATTGATGATGTTGACATAATCGAATTCCTGGGTAACGATCCTTCAACCAGCGTTATAGCAATGTATGCAGAAGGGATAAAACGAGGAAAAGCTTTTATGGATGCTGCCATCCGCATTAAGAAACCAATAATCGCGATAAAAACAGGGGTATCAAAAAGAGGATCTGAGGCTGTTTTTTCGCATACAGGCTCCATTGCAGGATCTGATGAGATTTTCTCCGCGGCATTCAAGCAGGCTGGAATACTCCGTGTAGAAAGCATAGAAGATGTATTTGATGCTGCGCTTGCTTTCTCATGCCAGCCTCTCCCAAAAGGAAACAATGTTGCAATTCTCTCAAACGGTGGAGGGGCAGCCATCGTTGCGACTGATGAATGTGAGAAGCATGGCATCAATATAGTTGATCTGACAGAAGATACGCGAGAAAAAATAAAGAATATCGTCCCTGAATATGCTTCCATTTCAAATCCAGTAGACACTGCCGCTGCTGTTTCTTACAAGATCTATAGAGAGGCGATAGAGGCGCTGCTTCATGATCCGAATGTAGATGCATTGATAGTAATTTATGTGCATACCCTTATGTCAAATGCAAGACCGCCTGCTGCTGCGGTGGCAGAGATGAAAAAGGAGACCCAAAAACCAATAATCACATGCTGGCTTGGAGGCGTGGGTACAGAAGAAGGAATCGAGATTTTGAAGATCGGCGGTCTGCCTAACTATTCTGTTCCAGAAAGGGCGGTTAGAGCTTTGGCTGCGCTTATCAGGCACAGAGAATTCCTCAAAAAAGTCAAGATCGGAGGAGAAGTATGAAAATCCTCACAGAGCATGAGGCTAAAAAACTCTTATCAAAATATGGGATCCCTGTGACAAAAGAAAGCATCGCAGATAGTGCTGATGAAGCTTTTGCGATTGCATCGCAGATCGGAACTCCTGTAGCAATGAAAATCTCATCCCCGGATATTTCACATAAGAGCGATGTGGGCGGAGTTGTCCTGAATGTGAGAAGAGGAGAAGTGAGAACTACTTACAACAGGATCATATCACAGATTAAGAAGGCTGTTCCTGATGCGAATATCGAAGGCGTGCTCGTGCAGCAGATGGCTCCTCCCGGTCATGAGATCATTGTTGGTCTGAAGAAAGATGTACAGTTCGGTCATGCAATTATGTTCGGGCTTGGCGGCATCTTCGTGGAGGTGTACAGGGATGTGTCGTTCAGAGTAGTTCCTATAGAGAAAAAAGAAGCACTTGAGATGATATCTGAGATCAAAGCCCATCCTGTGCTAAGAGGCATCAGGGGAAGAAAACCTGCCAGTATACCTTCAATCGCTGATGTGCTTGTTTCAGTTTCAAAGATCGCGGAAATGGAGAAAATCATCGAGCTTGATATCAATCCCCTGATAGTGAACGAGGGCGGGGCGATTGCGGTTGATGCAAGGGCGATGGTGGAATAGTATTTTTTTATGTCGTGACTCCTTTTACCTGCCATTTCCCTTTTGCCCTGATCGGCAGCGAAAATGTAAATGTGCTCCCCTCACCGTATCTGCTCTCTGCCGATATCTCGCCGTTGTGAAGTTCCACAAGTTTCTTTGAGATCGCAAGCCCGAGCCCGGTGCCGCCGTAGTTCCTGGAGATCCCTGAATCAAGCTGCTCAAACGTTCTGAAAAGTTTTCCGATATCCTCTTCTTTGATCCCTATACCTGTGTCAGCAACAGAGAATATTGCCATATCACCATCTTCTTTCGTTTTTATCTTCACTGTCCCTCCTTCTGGTTTGCTGAACTTCACTGCATTGCTCAGCAGGTTAAACAGCACCTGCTTGAACCTCTGCTGGTCAGCCTCTATGGAACCCAGGGAAGGGTCAAGTTCTTTTATCAGGAGAACATTGTGCTTTGCTGCCTTTTCTTTTATAAGAATGAGCGTCTCATCTATGACCAGTGGCACCGACATCTTTTCGATGACCAGCTCGATTTTTCCAGCTTCCACTTTGGAGAGGTCGAGGATATCGTTGATAAGATCGAGAAGGAACTTGCTGCTCTTGAGAATGTTGTCCATATAATGCATCTGCTTTTCATTCAACTCACCCGGCATCTTCTGTCTCATGAGTTCAGAAAAGCCGATGATCGAATTCAGAGGGGTGCGCAACTCGTGGCTCATGTTGGCAAGAAACTCTGACTTTGCCTTGCTTGCAAACGCAAGATGCAGATTTTCCATGCGGATTTCTTCTGCTTTTTTAAGTTCGGTTATATCCCTTGCTATTCCCTGGGTCCCGATGATCTCTCCTTTTTCGTTCCGAACCACTCTGACGTTGTGAAGTACGTTTTTCACAGTACCGTTCTTTGAGATGTACCTGTTTTCAAAATCAAAAACGTCTATGCCTTTCTCTATCATTTCCCTGAACTTTGTCAGTGTCTTTTCCCTGTCGTCAGGATGAATCCACCTCGACCACTCATGACCCACAACCTCTTCTGGCGATGCTTCCAGGATCCTGCAGCCAGCGTCGTTCATAAAGATCTGAATGCCTTCCCTGTCTGACATGTATATCACGTCTGTGGTCAGCTCAACGAGGTTTCTGTATCTTTCTTCAGACTCCCTGATCAGTTTCTCAGCACGCTTGCGTTCTGAAATATCCCTCAATATTCCCGACATCCCGATGATGTTCAGGTTAGCATCACGCAGTGGAGAGACCGATAAACTCACATCCACTGCTGCTCCGTTCTTATGCATGCAAATGACATCCAATCCTGAGATAACCCCGCCTGAGATGACATAATTAATGATCTCTTCCTTTTGATCAAGTTTATTCCGTGGAACCAGGATATCTGAAAAATTCTTGCCAACCACCTCCTCTGCATTCCAGCCAAATATCTTCTCTGCAGCCTGATTCCATGATGTAATGTCTTCTTTCAGATTCACCGTTATTATTGCGTC
>Ga0209641_10002110_pt1 | contig 17258 bp, 16 predicted proteins | sample RifCSP16_1_FD_184022 | JGI IMG/M metagenome (GOLD analysis project Ga0209641, IMG submission 184022) | Soil microbial communities from Rifle, Colorado - Rifle CSP2_sed 16_1 (SPAdes) (version 2) | ecosystem: Environmental > Terrestrial > Deep subsurface > Rock core/Sediment | place: Rifle...
AAGATCGCCCCGTCCTGCTCCAACTCGCTCTTGAGCGCCTCGGCGTTGACCAGGTTGCCGTTGTGGGCGATGGCGATCGGCCCCCGCGCCGTGTTGGCGGTGATGGGCTGGGCGTTCTTGAGCGTCGAGGTCCCCGCCGTCGAGTAGCGGACGTGGCCGATGGCACGGGTGCCGGGCAGGCGCTTGAGCCGCTCCCGGTGGAAGACGTCGGCCACCCACCCCATGGCCTTTTCCACGTGGAAGTGGTTGCCGTCCGTCGCCGCGATCCCCGCGGACTCCTGGCCGCGGTGCTGCAGCGCGTAGAGACCGAGATAGGTGAGGTTGGCCGCCTCGGGATGGTTCCAGATCCCGAAGAGCCCACACTCGTCGTGAAACTTCTCGTCGTCAGGCCACGTGCCGCTCAAATCCGGTTCTCCACGCGTGAGCGATCTGGTCGAGCGAGAGACTCACGACCACCGAGCCGCCCACCTTGAGCGTCAGGCGCCCGCCCCCGACGGTCCCGATGAACCGCCAGGGCACCTGGCATTCCCCCATCAGGCTCTCGAAGTGGCGCTGCGCCCTCGGCGGGACGGAGACAAGGATTCGCGAGGGCCCTTCCCCGAAGAGCGTCAGGTCGGCGCGCCCCAGGGACTCCACCTCGATCTCCGCCCCGACGGCTTCGGGGCCGCTGATGCACGCCTCCGCCAGCGCCACGGCCAGCCCGCCTTCCGCGGCATCGTGGGCCGATGAGACCAATCCCGCCTCGATCGCCGCCCGGCAGGCCGCCTGGACGTCCCGCTCGAGCCTCAGATCCACCGGCGCCGGCCGCCCCGCCGGCTGCCGCCCGGAGGTCGCCAGATACTCGCTCCCACCGAGGCTGACCGCGTCCGGCCCGATCAGGGCGATGCGATCCCCTGCTTCCTTGAACCACTGGGTGGTGCGCCAGCCGGCGTCCTCCAGGAGCCCGGCCATGCCGATCACCGGGGTGGGAAGGATCGCCTGCCCCTCAGTCTCATTGTAAAAGGAGACGTTGCCGCTCACCACCGGGATTTCGAGCTGCCGGCAGGCGTCCGCGAGTCCCCGGATGGCCTCAGCGAACTGCCACAAGATCTCGGGGCGCTCGGGGGAGCCGAAGTTGAGGCAGTCCGTCACCGCCAGCGGCCGGGCCCCCGAGCAGGCCAGGTTCCGCGCCGCCTCGGCGACTGCCAGGGCCCCGCCCTGGTAGGGGTCGAGGAAGACGTAGCGCGCGTTGCCGTCGGTCGTGACCACGATGGCCTTGGGGGTCCCCTTGATCCTGAGCACCCCCGCGTCCGACCCGGGCAGGACGAGCGTGTTGGTCCCGACCTGCTGGTCGTACTGGCGGTACACCCACTGCTTGGAGGCGATCGTGGGGGACGCCAAGAGCCGGAGGAACGCGGCTTCGTAGTCGGGGGGCTCCGGCAGCGTGAGAGGATCGAAGGCCTGGAGCGCGTCGAGCCACCCAGGCCGCGCGGTCGGCTTCTCGTAGACCGGCGCCTCCTCGGTGAGCGCCCGCACGGGGACCTCTGCCACGACTTGGCCGTCCATGCTGACGCGAAGGATGCCGTCACCGGTCACCCGGCCGATCTCCACGGCGTCGAGGTCCCACTTGGCGAAGACCTTCTTGACCTCCTCCTCGCGCCCCCGCGCCACCACGAGCAGCATGCGCTCCTGGGATTCCGACAGCATGATCTCGTAGGGCGTCATGCCGGTCTCGCGCCGGGGGACCCGGGAGAGCTCCACCTCCATTCCCGTCCCCGCGCGCGCCGGCATCTCGGAGGAGCAGCAGGCAAGCCCGGCGGCCCCCATGTCCTGGATCCCGACCACCGCGCCCGTGGCCATCGCCTCGAGGCAAGCCTCCAGCAGCAGCTTTTCCGTGAAGGGATCGCCCACCTGGACTGTCGGGCGCCGCTCTTCAGCCCCTTCTTCGAAGACCGCCGAGGCCATGGTGGCCCCGTGGATGCCGTCCCTGCCCGTCTTGGCTCCCACGTAGAACACGGGATTGCCCACCCCTTCGGCGCGGGCCCGGAAGATGCGGCCCGTCTGGACGAGCCCCACGCACATGACGTTCACCAGCGGGTTGCGCTGATACTCCGGGGCAAAGGCCACCTCGCCGCCGACGTTGGGGACGCCGAAGCAGTTGTTGTACCAGGAGATGCCGGACACCACGCCGCCGATCAGGTAGCGGGTCTTCGCGTCCTCGGGATCGCCGAAGCGGAGCGAGTCGAGCGTCGCGATGGGGCGGGCGCCCATCGTGAAGATGTCCCGCAGGATCCCGCCCACCCCCGTGGCGGCGCCCTGGAACGGCTCGATGAAGGAGGGGTGGTTGTGGCTCTCCATCTTGAGGACCAGCGCCCACCCGTCACCCAGGTCCACGATCCCCGCGTTTTCTCCCGGCCCCTGGAGGACGTGGGGTGCCTTGGTCGGCAGGAGGCGGAGGAAGACCTTGGAGTGCTTGTAGGCGCAGTGCTCGGACCAGAGGGCGGAGAAGAGGCCGAGCTCGGTGTAGGCGGGTTCCCGGCCGAGGATCCGGATGATCCGGTCGTATTCCTCGGCCGTCAGGCCGTGGGCCAGGGCAAGGTCGAGCGTGACCTTAGGGTCGGCTGCGGTCACCTCTCCCCGCTCCCATGCCGCCCGCCCCTACCCTTTCAGGACGCTGCCGTCCTCGACCAGGCTGCCGATGAGCGAGTGAAAAAGGAGCAGCCCGTCGGTGCCGCCCATGGCGGACTCGGCGGCGCGCTCCGGGTGCGGCATGAGCCCCAGCACGGTGCCGGCGTCGTTGACGATTCCGGCGATGTTCTCGATCGAGCCGTTGGGGTTGGCGTCCTTCGTGACGTCGCCGGCCTCGGTGCAGTAGCGGAACACGATCCGGTTCCGCGCCTTGAGGGTCCGGAGGGTCTCGGCGTCGGCGTAGTACTTTCCCTCGCCGTGAGAGATCGGCATCTTGAGGACCTGGCCGGGCCGGAGGCCGCGGGTGAAGGGCGTGTCGGCATTCTCCACGAAGAGGTGGGTGGACTGGCAGCGGTACTGGAGGCACTCGTTGCGCATCAGTGCCCCGGGGAGCATCCCGGCCTCGCAGAGGATCTGAAAGCCGTTGCAGGAGCCGAGGACGTGCCCCCCGCGCGCCACGAAGTCGGGCAGCGCCTCCACCACCGGCGAGCGGCCGGCGATGGCGCCGGCGCGCAGGTAGTCACCATAGGAGAACCCGCCCGGGAGGATCAGGCAATCCAGATCCCCGAGGTCGGTGTCCCGGTGCCAGACGTACTTGACCGGTTGGTGCAGCACCTCGCCGATCACATAGTGGAAATCGCAGTCGCTCCACGTGCCCGGGAAGATCACGACCCCGAATCGCATAGTGTGGGATCCTCCTCCTTTCACGAGTTCAATCTCATCTTACACTGCGCGGCCTCTCATGCCAAGCGCTGACGCGCGCCATCCTCCACGATCTCCACCGTGAACTCCTCCGTCACCGGGTTGGCCAGGAGCCGCCGGCACATCTCCTCGAGCCGGCCGTGGGCCTGGCCGGGGTCGGTCCCCTCCAGCTCGAGCTCGAGCACCTTGCCAACGCGAAGCTCCTGAACCTCACGATACCCCAACCCCTCCAGGGCGCGCTTGACCGCGGCCCCCTGGGGGTCCAGGATGCCGCGCTTGAGCCTCACGAAGACGCGGGCCCGCATCAGAGGAGCCCCAGCCGCCGGTAGATGGCGTCCACGTTCCGGAGATACCAGCCCGGGTCGAAACACTCCTTCAGCTCGCCGGCGGTGAGATGCCGTCCGACCTCGGGATCTTTGGCCAGCAGCTCCTGGAAGCTCCGCTGCTCGCGCCACGCGGTCATCGCGTTCGCCTGTACGATTTCATAGGCCCGCTGGCGGGGCAGCCCCTTCTCGGCCAGCTTCAGGAGCACGCGCTGGGAGTAGATCAGCCCGTGGCTCCGCTCGAAGTTCTCCCTGAGCCGCTCGGGAAACACCTGGAGGCCCTCCAGGATCCGGATCATGGTGTGCAGCATATAGTCCAGGAGAATCGTTGAATCCGGCAGGATCACCCGCTCGACGGAGGAGTGGCTGATGTCGCGCTCCCCCCAGAGGGCCACGTTCTCGAGCGCGGCCAGCGCGTTGGCCCTGACGAGGCGGGCCAGGCCGCACACCTGCTCCGAGGAGACCGGGTTCCGCTTGTGGGGCATCGCGCTGGACCCCTTCTGCCCCTCGGCGAAGGGCTCCTCGGCCTCGAGGATCTCGGTCCGCTGGAGCGTGCGGATCTCGAGGGCGATCTTCTCGAGGGAGGCCGCCAGGATGGCCAGGGTCGTGACGTACTCGGCGTGGCGGTCGCGCTGAATGACCTGAGTCGAGATCGGTGCTGGTTCCAGCCCCAGAGCGCGGCACACCTCGGCTTCGACGTCGGGCTCCACATGGGCGAAGGTGCCGACGGCGCCCGAGATCTTCCCCACCCGGATGGTCTCCTTCGCCCGGCGGAGCCGCTCGAGGTTGCGCCCCGCCTCGGCGTACCAGACGGCCGCCTTGAGCCCGAAGGTGGTCGGCTCGGCGTGGACCCCGTGGGTCCGGCCCACCGCCAGGGTGTCCTTGTGCTTGAGGGCCAGCTCTCCGAGCGCCTCCCTGAGGCGCTGGAGGCCGGCCAGCAGCAGGTCGCTCGCCTGCTGGAGCTGGAGGGCCAGGGCCGTGTCCACCACGTCTGAGGACGTGAGCCCCACGTGAACGTAACGGGAGTCGGCGCCGAGGGCCTCTTCCAGGTTGGTGAGAAAGGCGATCACGTCGTGGCGAACGCGGGCCTCGATGGCGTCGATCCGGGCCGGGTCCACGCGGGCCTGGGCGCTGATCCGGGCCAGCGCGTCGGGCGGGATGTGGCCCCGGCGCGCGTAGGCCTCGCACACGGCCAGCTCCACCCGCAGCCAGGCCGCGTACTTCGTCGCCTGGCTCCAGACCGCGCCCATCTCCGGGCGCGTGTAGCGGTCGATCACGGCGCCCTCCTCCGGTTAGGCGTTACCGGTGGCTGAGTTCCCGCGGCAGCTGACGCCGGTCCAGCGGTCCCAGTGTCAGCATCGACAGCTGCTCCTCGTCCAGCAGGCGGTGGATCAGCGCCTGCACCTCCTCCTCGCCGACCGCGTCGATGGCCGACAGCATCTCGTCGAGGGAGAAGAACGAGCCGAAGTAGAGCTCCTGCTTGGCCAGCCGGCTCATCCGGCTCGAGGTGGACTCCAGGGAGAGCATCAGGTTTCCCTTCAGGTGATCCTTGGCCCGCTGGAGCTCGGCGGTCCCGACGCCGTCCTTCTTGAGGTCGCGGAGCTCCTTCAGGATCAGCTTCAGGACTTGGGCGAAGTTCGCCGCGTCCGTCGCGGCGTAGATGTAGAGGAGCCCCGTGTCGTGGTAAGCCTGGGTCCCCGAGTGGATCGAGTAGACCAGCCCCTGGCGCTCCCGCACCTGCTGGAAGAGGCGCGAGGACATGCTCCCGCCGATGATGTCGTTCAGGACGTAGAGCGCGTACCGTTCCGGCGCCGTGTGGGTGAGCCCCGGAAACCCCGCCACGACGTGCACCTGCTCGAGCGTCTTCTCGACCATCTCCACGGTCACCTGCGACGTCGGCGGGCCGCCGTTCCGCTGGGCCGAGGGGCCCTCGAACCCGTCGAAGCGCGGGGCGAGGAGCCGCAGGACCTCGTCGTGATCGGCGTGCCCTGCCACGGCCACCGTGATCTTCCCGGGGGAGTACTCCTGCTGGAAGTGGCCGAGGATGGTCTCCCGGCTCAGGCCCTGGACTCCGTCGCGGCTTCCCAGAATGGGGCGACCCAGCGGGTGGCCGGGCCAGAGGCGCTCGGCGAACAGGTCGTGGATCAGGTCGTCCGGCGTGTCCTCCACCATCTTGATCTCCTGGAGGACCACCGACTTCTCCTTCTCGATGTCCTCCGCCCCGAAGCGCGGGTGGCGCAGGATGTCGGTGAGGAGATCGACCGCGAGCGGCAGGTGCTCGTCGAGCACATTGACGAAGAAGCAGGTGTGCTCCTTCGCAGTGAAGGCATCCATCTGGCCGCCCACCGAGTCCATCGTCCGGGCGATCTCCTCGGCGGTCCGGGTCTGGGTGCCCTTGAAGACCAAGTGCTCAATCAGGTGGGAGACCCCGCCGCGCTCGGCGGGCTCGTTCCGGGAGCCCGTGTCCACCCAGATCCCGACGGCGACCGAGCGGACGTGGGGCATCCACTCGGTGACCACGCGGATCCCGTTGGGGAGGACGCTCTTCAGGTACTCTTCGGCCACCAACTACCCTCCGTGGGCTAGGGGTTCTTGCGCTTTTCCTTGTCGGCCAGCGCCGGCTGTTCGCGGAGCGCCGTCTTGCGGGACAGCCGGATCTTGCCGCTCGGGTCCACCTCGATCACCTTGACCAGCACTTCGTCGCCTTCGGCCAGCACGTCGGTCACGGCCCTGATGCGCGCCTCGGCGATCTGGGAAATGTGGAGCAGCCCCTCGGTACCCGGGATCACCTCCACGAAGGCCCCGAACTCGACGATCTTCTTTACCTTGCCGACGTAGATCCGGTCGACCTCCACCTCCCGGACGATGTCCTGGATGATGGCCACGGCCTTCTGGACCGCGCTGTTGTCGGCCGAGAACACGGTGACGCGCCCATCGTCCTCCACGTCGATCTTGACCCCGGTCTGCTCCTGAATCCCCCGGATGACCTTGCCGCCCGGCCCGATGACCTCGCGGATCTTCTCCGGGCGGATCTTGATCGTGACGAAGCGGGGGGCGTAGGGGGAGAGCTCGGGGCGCGGCTTCTCGATGGCCTCGCGCATTTTGGCCAGGACGTGGAGCCGGGCTTCCCGGGCCTGGGCCAGCGCTCGCCCCATGAGCTCGGTCGAGACCCCCGCCGTCTTGATGTCCATCTGGAGCGCGGTCACGCCGGCCTCGGTGCCCGCCACCTTGAAGTCCATGTCGCCGTAGTGGTCTTCGGTCCCCATGATGTCCGTCAGGATGGCCACCCGGTCTCCTTCCTTGATGAGTCCCATGGCGATCCCCGCCACCGGCGCCCGGAGCGGCACTCCCGCGTCCATGAGCGAGAGGCTCGCCCCGCACACAGTCGCCATCGAGGACGAGCCGTTGGACTCCAGGATGTCCGACACGATGCGGATCGTGTACGGGAACGCCTCCTTCGTCGGCAGCACCGCTCCCACGGCGCGCTCGGCGAGCGCCCCGTGGCCGATCTCGCGCCGGCCGGGCCCGCCGAAGCGCCGCACCTCGCCCACGGAAAATGACGGGAAGTTATAGTGGAGCATGAAGTGCCGGTAGGACTCGCCCGAAAGGTCCTCGATCTTCTGCTCGTCCTGCTTGGTCCCCAGCGTGACCGCCACCAGGGCCTGGGTCTCGCCCCGGGTGAAGAGCGCCGAGCCGTGGGCCCGCGGCAGGTAGCCCACCTCCGAGGTGATGGGGCGGGTGTCGGAGAGGCCCCGCCCGTCCACCCTCACCCCCTTTTCGAGCACCATCCGCCGCACTTCCGCCTTTTCCACCTTCTCGAAGGCCTCCCGGGCCGGTCCTTTGACCGCCGCGTCGGCCCCCAGCGCCTGGAAGACCTCCTCGAACACCTGGTTCATGGCCTGCGCCCGCGCCTGCTTTTCGTGGATGGCCAGCGCCTGGGCGATCTTCGCCGCCGCGAGCTCGCGGACCCGCGCCTCGAGGGCGGCATCCTCCCCCGCGTGGGGATCGAACGGCCACGCCGGCTTGCCGGCCGCGGCGCGAAGCTCCTTCTGAGCCCGAGCCAGCGCCCGGCACTGCTCGTGGCCGAAGGCGATGGCCCGGACCATCATCTCCTCCGGCACCTCCTTGGCTCCGCCCTCCACCATCAGCACCGCCTCTTCGGTCCCCGCGATCACCAGGTCCAGCGCGGAGACGGCCCGCTGGGCCTCCGTCGGGTTGGCCACGAGCCGGCCGTCCACCAGCCCGACCCGCACGGCGCCCACGGGACCGTTGAAGGGAATCCCCGAGATCGCGAGCGCGGCCGACGATCCCACCACGGCCAGCACGTCGGGATCGTTCTCCTGATCCCCGGAGATCACCAGGTCGAGCACCTGGACCTCGTGCTTGAAGGCCTTGGGAAAGAGCGGGCGGAGGGGGCGGTCGATGAGGCGCGAGGTCAGGATCTCCTTTTCGACCGGCCGCCCTTCCCGCTTGAAGAACCCGCCGGGGATGCGGCCGCCGGCGTAGGCCCGCTCCCGGTAGTCCACCGTGAGCGGAAAGAAATCGACCCCCTCGAGGGGGGTCCTGGTCGCCACCACGGTAGCGAGCACCACGGTCCCGCCGTAGCGCACCATCACCGCGCCGTCGGCCTGCCGGGCGACGCGCCCGGTCTCGAGCGTGAGGGTCCTGCCGCCGATCTCAACCGCCGTTGAATGCGCCATACGTGCGTCGTGCCTCCTGCGTCAGGGGGAAGTCAAGGAACAGCGACGATGAAGGGGAACAGCCGGTGCGCTCGGGGCCGGAAAACGCCGGAGCCGCCCTCACCCGCGGATCCCGAGCTTTTCAGTCAGGGCCCGAAACCGCTCCGGATCCTTCTTTCTGAGATACTCCAGGAGACTGCGGCGCGTGCCGATGAGCATCAACAGGCCCCGCCGGGAGTGGTGATCCTTCACATGCAGCTTGAAGTGATCGGTCAGGCCGTTGATGCGCTCCGACAGGAGCGCGATCTGGACCTCGGGCGAGCCGGTGTCCCCTTCGTGGAGTCGGAACTGTTCGATGAGGCTCTTCTTCCTTTCGACTGCAACCGGCATGCGAACGCTCCTCCGGGGGCCCCGCCCCCAATCGCCCAACCCCGGAGCTCACGCCCCGAACGAGTGGGTTCCAAAAACCTTCGTCCTTCCAATGAATTACGCCGTTGAGGGTAGCATACGGAGTGCCTGAAGTAAAGGGAATCAGGAGCGCGCCGGGGAGATCCCGAGCAGCCGAGCAGCCGTGGCGACGTCGCTCGCCACTTGGGCCCGGAGCGCCTCGACGTCGGGGAACTTCTGTTCGGGCCGGATGCGCTCTTCGAACTCCAGCACCAGCAGCGAATCGTACAAATCCCCCGCGAAGTCGAGCAGATAGGCTTCCACCCAGTACTCGCCCTCCCCGAACGTGGGACGGATCCCGACGTTGACCACGGCGCCCGCCCGGCCCCCCTCCCAGGAGGCCCGGCCGGCGTAGACGCCGGCGGGCACAATCAACTCCTGCTCCGGCTTGAGGTTCGCCGTGGGGAAGCCGAGCTGCCGGCCCCGCCCCTTCCCCCTCAGCACCCGCCCCCGGACCGTGTAGGGGTGGCCCAGCAACTTCCGGGCCCGCGCCACGTCCCCCGCCACCAGCGCCTGACGGATCCCCGAGGACGAGACGGCGACCCCGCCCACGACGAGCGGCGGGATCACGTGGGCGACGAACCCGTACTGCGGCCCCAGCTCCGCGAGGAGCCGGGCGTTCCCCCGGGCGCCCCGCCCGAAGGTGTGATTGAACCCCACCACCACCTCGCGCGCCTTGAGGCGCCCCACCAGCACGTCTTTCACGAAGGCCTCAGCCTCGAGGAGCGAGAACTCCCGCGTGAAGACGATGACCACCGCGGTGTCGAGCCCCTGCTCGGCGATGCGGGCGAGGTTTTCGGCGAGCTCGGTGATCGGGGCTGGCGCGCGCTCGGGCTGGAGGACCGTTAGCGGGTGGGGATCGAACGTGCACGCCAGCGCCCGGAGGCCGAGCGCGCGGGCCCGGGTGCGAGCGGTGGCGAGGATCTTCTGATGGGCGAGATGGATCCCGTCAAAGGCCCCGAGGGCCACGACGCTCGGAGGGCTGTCAGGCGGGTAGGACTCGAGACCTAGGACGATCTCCATGCAGGATCCGTTCGGGCTTCACGCGCTCACCGCCCTCCACCACTCGGCCGACGCCCAGGAAGTCCCCGTCAGCGTCATACACGCGCACGACCCCGCGGGCATCGGCATCGGCCGCGGGCACCGGGACCGCCTGACCGTGAAGCAGGGCGTCGGCGGCCCCCGCCTCCAGCGTGACCTTCGGCCGGCCGGCGAGGGCGGAGTCTGGAGGCAGGAGCCGCTCCCAGAAGACGGCCGGGTCGCACGCCTCCCGCACGAGGGCCCACGGGAGCGCGTCCTCGAGCGTATAAGGGCCCACGCGAGTGCGAACGAGCTTCTCAAGGGCAGCGCCCGGGCCAAGCGCCTCGCCCACATCGGAGCAGAGCGTCCGGATGTAGGTCCCACGGCCGCACACGACGCGGATCGTGAAGGAGGGCAGCGCCACCGATCCCAGGGCGAGCGAGTGAATCTGGACTTCCCGCGGCTCCCGCTCCACCTCCACGCCCTGGCGCGCCAGCTCGTAGAGCCGCCGGCCGCCACGGTGCAGCGCTGAAAACATGGGAGGAACCTGCTGGATCACTCCGACGAAGCGGCCGAGCGCCGCCTCGATGTCTCCGGCGGTCAGCGCCGGCACGGGAGACGTCCGGAGCACCGTTCCCGACAGGTCCTGGGTGTCGGTGACGACGCCCAGGCGGACCGTGGCCAGGTACTCCTTGTCGTGATCCACGAAGTACGGGGTCAGCTTCGTCGCCTCGTTGACGAGGATCGGCAATACGCCGGTGGCTTCGGGATCCAGCGTGCCCCCGTGACCGACCTTCCCGGCGCGCAGGACGCGCCGGAGGTGCGCCACGGCGTGAAACGAGCTGACCCCCGGCCCCTTCTCGATAATCAGGATTCCCGAGCGTCCCACGCCCGTCTCTACCGCTTCCCGAGCGCTTCGGCCACAGCCTTCAGGATGGCGTCCCGCGCCTCGGCAAGGCTCCCCGCGATGGTGCAGCCGGCGGCGTTGGTGTGCCCTCCGCCGCCGAACGCGGCCGCGATCCGGCCGACGTTGACTTCGCCCTTGGCGCGGAGGCTCACCTTAACGCTGCCGGGGCCGATCTCGCGGAACAGAGCCGCCACCTTGACGCTGGCGATGGAGCGCGGGTAGTTCACCAGATCCTCGGCCGTCACGAAGGCCTCGGGCACGCTGCCCGCCGGCAGAGCGAGCCATGCGACCCGGCCGTCGGGGCTCACTTCCACGCGGGCGAGGACCTCGCCGAGCCGGTGGAGGTCCTCCGGCCGCCGGCCCTCGTAGAGTGCCCCCGCCACCAGCTCGGGCCGGGCGCCGTGAGCAACGAGGTCGGCGGCGATCCTCAGCGCCCGCGGCGTGGTGTTCGAGTAGCGGAAGGAGCCGGTGTCGGTGTGGATAGAGGTGTAGAGGTTGGTGGCGATCTCCGGGGTCACCTTGAGCCCGAGCGCTTGGAGCAGGTCGTAGACCATCTCGCCCGTGGCCGAGGCCGTGGGTTCGACCCAGTGGACGTCGGCGTAGCGCCGGCTGTCGGGGTGATGGTCGATGCTGACGACCCGCGTCGCCGGCCCGCGGCTCCCCTCGAGGAGGCCGTTCGTGCGCGACGGGTCAGGGCAGTCCACCAGGATCACGAGGTCGAAAGACCCCGGCGCCCGCTCCCACCGCTCGACGAGGGCCGCCCCCGGCAGGAATCCGAAGACCTCCGGCACGGCGTGGGGGCCGGCGAGCGTGACGGCCGCCCCCGCGGTGGCGAGGGCCAGGCCCAGGCCGATCTGGGAGCCCAGCAGATCCCCGTCGGGCTGAACGGTGCCGAGCAGGAGCACGCGGCCGCGCGGGGCGCGGAGCAGCCCCACGAGCTCGGCCGGGACCGGGAAGGCCGCCTCAGGCATCCCCGCCCGGCGCCGCCTCTCCGGACTTGAGCTCGGCGAGCAGTTCCTGAATCTGCGCGGCGTGCGCCATAGAGCGGTCCGGGCGGAAGAGCAGCGATGGCGTGACGCGGAGGGACAGGTGATGACGGAGCCAGTTGTGGATGAACCCCCGGGCGCTCTCCAGCGCTGCCAGCGACGCCTTCCATTTCTCTTCGGGGCCGAGGATGGACACGTACACCTTCGCCAAGCGCAGGTCCTTGGTGACCTCCACGTCGGTCACGGTGACGAACCCGAGCCGCGGGTCCTTGAGCTCCCGCTGGAGGACGCGAGAGATCTCCTCCTTGATGAGCTGGTTCACCCGTTCGAGACGCTTCGGCTGCATATCAAAGGATCTCGATCTGCACGTCGATCACGTGCCCATCCACGCTGGCCTCGATGAAGTCCAGCGCCTTGGAAACCACCTCGTTGGCGTGGCGCGAGTCGGGGGACACGCAGGCGACGGCCAGCGTGGCGCGCTGCCAGGTGTCCTGGTGGTTCACCTCGGCGACGGAAACCTCGAAGCGCTGCCTCACCTTCTCCTTCAGCCCTTTGAGGATATGGCGCTTCCCCTTGAGGGAGTCGACGTCGGGGAGGTGGAGCTCCACGGTTCCGACCGCGACCCGAGCCTGATGCACGTCTACTTCTCCTCTCTCACCCCACCTTCCCCCCCTCACCCCGCCCTCTCCCCCGCTGGGGGAGAGGATTAAGGTGAGGGGGAGAGGAGAAATGGTGAACCGAGCTTCAAAGGGTCCGGGCGACCTCTTCCGTGGTGTAGGCTTCGATCACGTCGCCGACCTGGACCCCGCTGACGCTGTCCACGCCGATGCCGCACTCGAGCCCCTGAAGAACCTCGCGGACATCGTCCTTGAAGCGCTTGAGCGAGCTGAGCGTTCCCTCGCCCACCAGGGTGCCGTCGCGCTTGACCCTCACCTTGGCGCCGCGCTGGATCTTCCCTTCTGTCACGTATGAGCCCAGGATGGTCCCCAGCTTGGAGATCGGGAAGAGCTGGCGCACCTGGGCCTTGCCCAGCGCCACCTCGCGGATCTCGGGAGCCAGAAGGCCGGACAGCGCGGCCCGGACGTCCTTGATGGCCTCGTAGATGACGTTGTAGGTGCGCACGTCGACGCCGTCCGCCTGGGCCTGGGTGGCCGCTTTGGGCTCGGGCTTCACGTTGAAGCCGAGGACGATGGCGTTAGAGGCGGAGGCCAGCATGACGTCGCTCTCGGTGATGGTGCCCACCGAGCCGTGGATGACCTTGAGCTTCACCTGATCCGTCGAGAGCCCCTCCAGCGACTCGGTGAGGGCTTCCACCGAACCCCCGACGTCGGCCTTGAGGATCAGGCGCAGCTCCTTGACCTCGCCGGTCTCGATCTGCTGGTGCAGGTCCTGGAGCGTGACGCGCGTGACGCCCTTGGCGCGCTGCCGCTCGCGATCCTGGCGGAGGGTGGCGATCTGCCGCGCCTTCCGCTCGTCCTCCACCGCGACGAGGGTGTCGCCGGCCTGGGGCACGCCCGAGAGCCCGAGGATCTCCACCGGGTCCGAGGGGCCGGCGGCCCTGATCTTCTTGCCGACGTGGCTGAACATCGCGCGCACGCGCCCCGAGTGCTGCCCCACCACCACCGCGTCGCCTTCCTTGAGCGTCCCCTGCTGGATCAGCACCGTGGCCACGGAGCCGCGCCCTTTGTCCAGCCGGCCCTCGATGATGACACCCTTGCCGGCCCGGTTGGGGTTGGCCTTGAGCTCGAGGATCTCGGCCTGGAGGCCGGTCATCTCCAGCAGGTTCTCGATACCCGTCCCCTTCTTGGCCGAGGTCTCCACGTAGATCGTCTGGCCGCCCCACGCCTCCGGCACCAGCCCGAGATTGGACAGCTCGCGCTTGACCCGCTCCGGGTCGGCCCCGGGCTTGTCGATCTTGTTGACGGCGACGATGATGGGGACGTTCGCGGCCTTCGCGTGGTTGACAGCCTCGACGGTCTGCGGCATGACGCCGTCGTCGGCGGCCACAACGAGGATCACGATGTCCGTCACCCGGGCCCCGCGCGCGCGCATGGCGGTGAAGGCTTCGTGGCCGGGGGTGTCCAGGAAGGTGACCTTGCCGTGCGACGTGTCCACCTGGTAGGCGCCGATGTGCTGGGTGATGCCGCCGAACTCCTTCTCCGCCACCTTGGTGCGCCGGATGGCGTCGAGGAGCGAGGTCTTGCCGTGGTCCACGTGCCCCATCACGGTCACGACGGGCGAGCGCAAGCGCAGCTGGGAAGGATCCACTTCCTCCTCGCGCAGCTCCTCCCCCTCGAGCGTCCGCACCTCCACGTCGAAGCTGAACTTGTCCGCCACCAGCTTGGCGGCCGTCGGGTCGAGAATCTCGTTGACGGTGGCCATCACGCCCATCTCGACCAGCGCCTTGATCACCTCTCCCGACTTCCGGCGCATGGCCTGAGCGAGTTCACCGACCGTGACAGACTCGCCCAGCCGGATGAGCTCGCGCTTGACCTCGATAGGGGGGGCAGGCTCGACCGGAGCCGGTGGCACCGGCCCCGCAGCCGCAGGTTTGAGCGGCGGCGGTGCGGCCACCTTCGGAGGCCCGACCGGTGGCGCCGGCGGCGGGCCCCCAGCCGCAGGCTGGGGAGTGACCACCACGGCCGCGGGCCTCGCGGGAGCCGCCGGCGGCGCGGCGGGCGCGACACGGCGCTCCACGGGCTTGGGGGGCAAGGGCCTGACGGGGGGCGGCGCCGCCGGCGCGGCCGCCACCTTCCTGGGCGGCGCGGCCGGCGGGGGAGGAGCGGCCGGCCTGAACGGAACGACCTTCGCCGCCTCTCTGGGCTTCGGAGGGGACGGCTTCGGCACCGCGGGCGGCTTGACCTCCACCTTCGGCGGGGCCGGCTTCACCTCGACAGGTTTGGGGGGCGCAGGAGCGGGCGGCGGCGGCGGGGCCACGGCAACGACTTCCTTGAGCTCTGCGACCTTCTTGGCTGGCGCTTTCTTCGCGGCGACCTTCTCGGCCGGGGCTTTCTCCTCGGCGGCCTTCTTCTTCGCCGCCGGGGCCTTGGGGACCGCCTTGGCCCGCTTCGGCTTCGGCTCCTCGGGCAGCTCCCGTCCGCGCCCGAGCTTCACGCGGAGCTCGCGGATCGTGTCGGCGTCGAGGGGACTCTGCGTCCTCATGCTCTTGCGCCCCAGGGCTTCCAGAGCCTGGATCAGGTCCTTGCTGGTGACACCCAGCTCCTTCGCGAGATCGATCACCTTGATCCGTGATGCCATCGGTCCCCTCACCTCCCCAGCCTGATCACTTCTTCAGATGCCTCCGCCTTCCCCTTGAACGCCCTCGCCAGCCGCCCCCGCTTCAGGGCCTCCTCCACGCACTCCGGCGCGGGACACACATACGCGCCCCGGCCCGGAGCCGCGCCGGCCCGATCGATGCCCACCATCCCGTCGGCGCGGCGCACGAGCCGCACCAACTCAGCCTTCGCCCGGACCCGCCGGCAGCCGATGCACGTGCGCTGGGGCTCCCGCTTCACGCGGGCGGCGCCGCCCCTTCCTCCGGGACCACCCCGGCCTCCTCCCCGACGGGCGCGGCGGCCTCTCCGGCGGCGAGCTCCGCGACGGCCGCCGCCGCATGGGCGGCGAGCAACTCCTGGGCCGCCGCCAGGATCCGCTCGGCCTTTTTCTCCCCGACGCCGGGAACCTCCATGAGCCGCCCGAGGCCGGCTCTGACGATGCGCTGGGGGGAGTAGAGCCCCGCCTCGACGAGCTTTTCCACCAGCTGCGGCCCGACCCCGGCGAACTCCTCGATCGCGGCCCGACCCCGGCTCCGCTCTTCCTCCTCGCGGCGACGCTCCTCCTCCAGCTCGGACTCGCTCTTGATGTCCACCCGCATGCCGGTCAGCTTGGCCGCCAGGCGGGCGTTCTGGCCCTTCTTGCCGATCGCGAGCGAGAGCTGGTTGTCGGGAACCACCACGAGGACCGACCGCTCCACCGGTGCGTCCTCGGCCTGCCGCCCCTCCTGCACCGTCACGGACGCCACCTTGGCCGGCGACAGCGCCCGGGCGACGAACGTCGTGGGCTCGGCGGACCACTCGACGATGTCGATCTTCTCGCCGCGGAGCTCCCGGCTGATCACCTGGATACGGGTGCCGCGCAGTCCCACGCAGGCGCCGATGGGGTCCACATCGCGCTTGGTGGTGGCCACGGCGACCTTCGCCCGCTCGCCCGCCTCGCGCGCCGCCGCCTTGACCAGCACGATCCCCTCGGCGATCTCGGGGATCTCGGTCTCGAACAAGCGGGCCAGGAACCCCGGATGGGCGCGGGACAGGGTGATCTGGGGGCCCTTGGCGGTCTTCTTCACCTCGAGGACGAACGCACGGATCCGGTCCCCGGGGTTGATCCTCTCGCCCGGAATCTGCTCGCGCTCTGGAAGGAAGCCCTCGGCCTTCCCCATCTCCACAATCACGTTCCGCTTCTCGATCCGGTGGACCACGCCCCGGACGATTTGACCCTCTTTCCCCACGAACTCAGCGTAGATCCCCTCCCGCTCGGCGTCGCGGACCCGCTGGAGGATCACCTGCTTGGCGGTCTGGGCCGCGATCCGGCCGAACTCCTTGGGCTCCAGCTCGTGCTCGATCTCGTCGTCGATCGCGGCATCGGGCTTGACGGCGCGCGCCTCCGCCAGCGTCATCTCGATCCGGGCGTCGGTAACTTTGGCGACCACCCGCTTCTTGGCGAACACCCGGAGCGTGCCGGTCCCCCGGTCCAGCTCCAGGGTGATGTTCTCCGCCGTCCCCACCCCCATGGTCTTCCTGAAGGCCGACAGCAGGGCGGACTCCAGCGCCTCGAAGAGGATCTCTTTGTCGATCCCCTTCTCCGTCGCGATCTGCGAAATGACGTTGATCAGCTCCCGGTTCATAAATTGGGCTCGAGCCGCGCCTTCGTCACGCCCCGGCGCGGGAGCTCGGCTTCGCCGTCCATCCCCTCCAGCCTCACCACCGACTCCGTGACCTCCGCCAGCCGCCCCGTGAATTCCGTCCGGCCGTTCACGGGCTCGGACATCCAGCACCGCACCCGCTTCCCCTGAGCCCAGCGCCACTCGCGATCGGTCTTGAGCTCCCGCGTGAGACCCGGCGAGGACACCTCCAAGTCGTAGCTCTCCTGGATCAGGCCCGAGGCGTCCAGGACGTCGCCCGCCTCGTGGCTGAACCGCTGGCAGTCAGCGATGCCGACCCCGGCCGCCTTGTCAACGAAGAACCTGAGCACCCAGCGCCGGCCCTCGCAGCGCCACTGGAGATCCACGAGGAAGAGCCCGTGGGCCTGGAGCACCGGCGAGACGACGGCCTCGATCCGCGCCAGTCGCTCGGTCGCCTCCACTCCCGCCACCCCCAGGGGCAAGAAAAAAGTGGGCAGCGCCCACTTTTTCAGGAGTTTAGCACACCCGCCCCCCCCCAGCAAGGGGAATGCGGGAAACGTTTATCTCCCGCCCAGTTCCTGCGCCAGCTCCTTGACGCTTACCACGGCTTCTCGCTTCGGGACCCGCCGG
>Ga0209641_10002115_pt1 | contig 17238 bp, 17 predicted proteins | sample RifCSP16_1_FD_184022 | JGI IMG/M metagenome (GOLD analysis project Ga0209641, IMG submission 184022) | Soil microbial communities from Rifle, Colorado - Rifle CSP2_sed 16_1 (SPAdes) (version 2) | ecosystem: Environmental > Terrestrial > Deep subsurface > Rock core/Sediment | place: Rifle...
CGTCTGCGGCGGGGATATTGGGAATGCGGAGCATCAGATTGGTGATTTGAGTATCCAGTTCCTTCAGTTTTTCCTCGAAGGATTTTATATCATCACCGATCTTTTTTGTTTCCTCGATGATCTTAGAGGCATCCTGTCCTTTTTTCTTAAGTTCGCTGACCTCTTTTGACTTCTCGTTGCGTTTACTCTTCAATTGTTCACAGGCATGAATCATAGACCTGCGCTGGATATCGACCTCCAAAATTTGATCAATACTGGCCGCATTTTCATGTTTCAGTGCGATAGCCTGTTTGACCTTGTCAGGGTTGTTCCTGATAAAATTTATATCAAGCATGCGTTAAAAAAACCTCCAATTGTTTAAATATTTTATTATTTTACTTGTAATTTTAAAGCATTCAAGGGAATTCAAGTATTTTTTGCTAGAACACTTTTTATCTAATGATAACATGAATATACCTTATCTCAAGTCTACTCTAAAGGAGCGCGCAAAGAATCCTTCCTTTACGGTTAAATTCCTTGAAAATTCTCTGGAATAAGATTAGTCTATTAAAAATTAGTTATTACCGGGAATGGTGAACTACGGGAAAAAGGGATAAGCCTATGCCTGTTAATGAAAAATCATTAGAATTATGGCTTTGGGACGCTGCTTGTGTTATACGGGGCGAGAAAGACGCTGTAAAATACAAAGATGTACAGGATTGTTTTGTTGCAGTAAAATGTGTTATCTTTTAAGCATTCTTGAAAGATTATGCGCCTTGTTTTAAAGGAAAGGTGTTAAGAGTGGAGGCGGGGGATGTGTCAACATTAGAAGAGTAAGATGCTAATCTAAATTACAAGGAACTTTTAAGCAGTAAAACTATGAAACTAACTGATAATGAAATCCGGGACATAACGAGATATTTGGAGGAAGGCAAGCCGCTTCCTGATATGTATCGCTTTCTCCTGTTCGGCGATAAGAGAGAGGTTGAGCTTGTCTGGAACGGCAAGACAAACGAGGTTACTAATGTTGTATTGCCTTTTCAGGTTATTGAGCAGGTGGACGAACCGAGGGCGGAGAATGATACAAAAAATCAGCTTACCTTTGAGGGTTTTGATAATAGAGGACGGCAGGTTAAAGGCTGGACAAATAAACTTATATGGGGCGACAACAAACTCATACTCTCAACTTTGAAGAACGGGGTGCTTCGTGAAGAGATAGAGGCGCAGGGCGGGCTCAAACTGATTTACATAGACCCGCCTTTTGATGTGGGCGCTGACTTTTCAATGGATATTGAAAATAGGCGATGAGCAGTTCACAAAACAACCGGGGGTTTTGGAGGAACTTGCATATAGGGACACATGGGGCAAGGGCGCTGATAGTTTTATTGCAATGATTTATGAGCGGCTTTCATTAATGCGGGATTTATTGGCAGATGATGGCAGTATTTATGTGCATTGTGATTGGAGGGTGAATAGTTTGATGCGGTTGGTGTTAGATGAAATATTTGGGAAAGATAATTTTATAAATGAAATTGCATGGCAAAAAGTTAGAGCATCAAAAGGGCAAGCAAGGTCATTTGGAAATGTTCACGACTCAATCTTTGCTTATTCAAAAAACCAAGATTACATTTTCAATAAACCATACGCAAAACACGAACAGGAAAGATTAGATATTCACTACAACAATGTTGAACCAAGTACTGGAAGAAAATATCAATTAGCTGACTTTACTCAAAAAGGACAAGGCGAGCCAAAAAGATTTGGCGATAAAATATTGACACCTCCCACAGGAAAGCATTGGATTTGGTCTCAAGAAAGAATAGATGAAGGTATGGCAAAGGGATTAATTATTTTTACTGAATCTGGGAAACCGAGAGTGAAAAGATATTTAGATGAATCGCAAGGCTCGCCAGTTGAAGATATTTGGACTGATGTCTACCCTATAAATTCGCAAGCCATAGAATCGTTAGGTTATCCTACCCAAAAACCCGAAGCGTTGCTTGAACGAATTACTAAAGCATCTTCAAATGAAAGCGATTTGATAGCCGACTTTTTCTGCGGTTCAGGCACAACCTTGTCTGTTGCAGAAAAACTTGGACGCAAATGGATTGGCTCAGACCTCGGCAAATTTGCTATTCATACTACTCGCAAGCGTATGATACAGGTTCAGAGGGAACTAAAGAAGGAAGGCAAAAATTACAGGGCTTTTGAGATTCTTAATCTTGGCAAATACGAAAGACAGCATTATATCGGGGTCAACCTGAGTCTGCGCGAGAAAGAAAAGCAAAAACAGATTGCGCTAAAAGAGAAATCGTTCTTAGAACTCATCCTGCGCGCGTATCGGGCTGAAGGGGTTGAGGGGTTTAAAACCTTTCACGGCAAGAAATCGGCTCGGCTTGTATCTGTTGGACCGATTAACCTTCCTGTAACCCGTCTTTTTGTGGATGAGGTAGTCAAAGAGTGCCTTGCAAATAAGATTTCAAAGGTTGATGTCCTTGCCTTTGAATTTGAAATGGGGCTTTTCCCGAATATTCAGGAAGAGGCAAAGAAAAAGGGTATTGATTTAGCCCTCAAATATATCCCAAGAGATGTGTTTGACAAGAGGGCTGTTGAAAAGAATCAGGTGGTCTTCCATGATGTTTCATACATTGAGGTGAAACCTCATATAAAAGTGCATTCTGTTGCAGTAGAGTTGACCGACTTTTCGGTTTATTATAATCAGGATTCCATTGCCAATGCAGAGTCAACGTTAAAAAACGGCAAAAGCAAGCTGGTGGTGGAAAACGGAAAGATTATAAAGGTATCAAAGGATAAGGATGGCATAGTCCGCCGTGATATTTTGACAAAGAAGTGGACTGACTGGATTGATTACTGGGCAGTGGATTTTGATTTTGAAAGCAAGAAAGAAGTTGTCCGAATAAAGCATGTCCCTGCAGGTTTTAAGCAGGGAAACGAAAAGGGCGAAATAGAAGAAAAATGGACAGGGGATTATATTTTTGAAAACGAGTGGCAGTCCTTCCGCACCAAGAAAGACCGCACACTTGAATTAAAAAGCATATCCCACGAATGCACCAAAGGCCGGCGAAAGATAGCGGTTAAGGTGGTTGATATTTTTGGAAATGATACGATGAAGGTGGTGGAGGTGAGTGTTTAGAGGATGCAAATTTCATCTAAGACGATTGACTTTTTAAAAGATTTGGTCACTGGAGATAGTAAGATAACCGAATATAAATCGGGTCCTCGTCTTGTCGAGTTTTTCAATTCGTTGGGTTTCAATGATTCGTATGGGCATGGCTTTCCGAGCAGATGGGCTTATGCAAAACAAAAAATAGAAGAAGTCAATAGCTCTAAGAAGTTAGAAGATTTAATTAAATCGCTATTGAATCCAATTAACTTTATAGATAATGAGGAAAAACTATTTGCAATTATTGAGAGTCTTAATAAGTATTTGGATTTTGATGGCTATAAGGTTCTGATTAAGGATAAAAAATGCAAGATAGTCACATTAAACAGCAAAGAAGTTGAAATTGAAAATACAAAGCATTTAGACGATGATTTTATTCTTGAACAAATCAAAAAATCCGAAGAGAAGATAACTTTGGGTGATTTTGACGGAGCAATAACAAATGCGCGCTCATTGCTTGAAAGTGTAATTGGACACATTCATAAACATTTAACAGGAGAAGAATTAGAAAAGACTGGCGACCTTAAAAAAGATTATAAAAACGTGCGTAATTCGCTAAATTTGACCCCTGACAAATATGCTGACGAAAATATCAAACAAATACTCAATGGCTTCATTTCAATTGTTGATGGAATTGACAGAATAAGCAATCAAATGGGCGATAGGCATAGGAGAAGAGTTAAACCAGAAAAACATCATGCGAAGTTGGCTGTGAATTCAGCAAAAACCTTATCGGATTTTTTATATGACACATGGTTGTACCAGAAAAATAAAAAATAATTGACTCTACATCCAAAATTTGTGAACTTGAGGCAAACATAAACACTATGCTCCTTAATCGTCAAAAGGCTTTATTAAGCTATATCTCCATCTCTGGAGAGATTAAAAGCAAAACCCTGCTTGTAAAGGCGTTGTTTTTGCTTTGCGAGGAAGAATTGAAGCCGTGCGGCTGTTCGCTATACGATTTTTTCCCGTATAAATACGGACCTTATTCATTTAGTTTAATGAAACTTGATATTCAAAAATTGATTAACGAGGGCGTTCTCTCTGATTTGCCTTATTACGTAATTGACAAGAGGCGCGCTAGCGAAATAATTGGCGGCTTAAATAGCGCGATGTCTTCCGCATTAGAAAAGGTACATAATAAATACGGCAAAATGAGTGCAGCGAAAATTAAAGATTATGTTTATGCCCGCTATCCGTATTTTGCCATTCACAACGAGAACAATCCAAAATCGTATTTGCCGTATAATCCTGCCAACAGTCCATTGTTTCAAGAAGCTCGCATTTTTACGATAGGTTATGAAGGCAGAAGTTTAGACGCTTTTCTTAACACCCTTATTGCAAATAATGTTAAGGCGCTTGTTGATATCAGGAATAATCCTGTAAGCATGAAATATGGATTTACCGGCAGGTCGCTGAAACATTATGTGGAAGAGACAGGAATAAAATATATCTCCGTTCCGGAGCTTGGCATAGAAAGCCGACATAGAAAAAAATTGGACAATCAAGAGGATTATATAAATTTGTTTAAAATTTATGAAAGCGAAATCCTGCCGCAAAGAAACGATAAGATAGCAAGGCTAAAAAATCTGATTATGCAGGAAAAACGGATAGCCTTGATGTGCTTTGAAAAAGGTGAACGAATGTGCCACCGCAGTATCGCGAGCCGTTACCTTCAGAATTATTGCAGTAATAAATATGGATTATCTCATCTCTAAAACAGGCGAAGAATTACCCATAGAAAAGATTAAAGTTTTGATTGCGGTCAAAACCTATCCTTTGCCGTCAAAAGAATAGCATTGGTGGAGATGAATATATGAGGTTTCTATGCGGAATATATTAGAAATCGGTCTGATATATATGCAATATATGAAAAAAGAGGGGTGATATATGAAGAAATATAATCCATTCAATCCCAATTCTGTGGTTTCAACAAATCTCTTTGCGGGAAGAACTGAGTATGTCCTTAAAATTTTAAGGAAAATGGAACAAGTGAAGAAAGGGATGCCTGCAAGTTTCTTCCTTTCCGGTGAGAGAGGAATTGGCAAAACCGCACTGGCAAAACTGATTATGTACATAGCGGAGAATGAAGATGCATGTATCGGATCGCTTAATTTCCTTACTTCCTATTACACAATAGACAAAGGGCAAAATATCAGCGCGGTTTTACAAGCCAGTTTAAACGAACTTACGGATAAAATGTCGCCTAATGTTCTTGAGGCATTAGGGAAAAGGTTGGGATCATTATTGAAAAACGGCAAGTTTACCATTGGCGCGTTTTCTCTGGAAATGAAGTCAACCGAAGAAAAGAATATTGTGATTAGAGACCAACTGATTTCAATACTTTCTAATTTGATAGAGGCAATAAAGAAAGCGGATGAGAATAAAAAGCGTGATGGCGTGCTTATTGTGATTGATGAAGTTCAAAACATGAGCGACATTGAAACTTGCGCGCAGCTGTTGCGGGGAATTATTACAACGCTTGATGTAAAGAGTTTGGGGAATATATCATTTTTGCTTATCGGCTATGAAAGTGCGTTAAAAGATTTCTTTGAAGGCGATCCATCGGCAAGAAGGCAGTTTGATGCAATAGTGCTTGGTGTAATGCCTGTTGAGGAAGCAAAAGAGGTTTTGATCAAAGGTTTTAAAGAGGCGGGAGTAACATGGGATCAGGCAGCGCTTGACAACAATATTTTGGCAACAGGCGGATATCCGCATTCTATTCAACTATTAGGGCATAATTTACTTGAATGTGATATTGACAATCAGATTGATAGTTCTGATTGGGACAAGGCTATTCATCGTACGGCGGCAGAGCTTCAGAGAAAAGATTTTGCAGAAATGTATGATTTTCATGGAAAAGCCGGCGCACGAGAAAAAATATTAGATGTTTTGGCGGTGGCGTGGCAACCATTATCCAAGCAGGAGATTATGGAATATGCTGAGATAAAAAATGTTTATCAATATCTCCCTGATTTACAGAAACGTGGAAGTATAAAGATTGACGCGGATACCGGTAATCTGTTTCTTCATTCTCGGTTATTTGGTATTGCCATATTGTTGAAAATTATGGATAAGGTAAAGAATGAAAACTATTTAAGTCTGTTAATTAAAGAAAAAATCTCTAATGGCAAAGATAAACAAGAATCAGCGAAAGATTAAGGAGTCGCCTCGCGGCAATTAAACATGGCGCTGCACCCTAAATTTCCAAAATCTCCATACGAAATACTTGAGCCAGACTATCGCTGGTTTCCGGCTGATGAGGCTTTGCGGGAGCAGGGATACGAAAAACTCTTGCCGCCCCTTGTTGCTTCCATTAGGAAAAAAGTTAAAGAATGGCGTGATGCTGACTATAAGGGCGCAAGTCCCACAAGTATCGCCCTTTTAAAGTGGTGGTTTCAGACTGAACATCTATTGCCACAGGCAGATGGCACACAGGCACGCCCCCGAATGCCTTTATCGGGGGTGAAATTCCAATACTATTTCGGACAGCAGGAGGCGGTTGAAACAGTTGTGTATTTATATGAAGTGGTAGGGGTTAAAGATAAATACGATTTGATTAGATTTGACAGTTCTGGCGCTGTTTCTGCCGGGATGTTTGCCGAGAATTGGAAAAGGTTTGTGATTAAAATGGCAACAGGAAGCGGCAAGACAAAGGTTATGAGCCTGATATTGGCATGGAGTTACTTTCACAAGGTATATGAGCCTGATTCAACCCTTGCAAGGAATTTTCTGTTAATAACCCCGAATATCATAGTGCTTGACCGCATCAGAAACGATTTTGACGGGCTTAAAATATTCTTTCAAGACCCTGTATTGCCTGACAATGGTTTTGAGGGGCAGAATTGGAGGGATGATTTTCAACTGACGCTGCATATTCAGGATGATATTGGAATTGTCAGGAAGACCGGGAATATCTTTCTTACCAATATTCATCGTGTTTATGAAGATAACAGTAAAGGCCCGACTTTTGAGGATGAGGATACATCGGATTATTTTCTTGGCAAGAAGCCGGTTGGGGCTACAAATGAATCAAAAATCAATCTGAGCGATATTGTGCGGGAGATAGACGAATTAGTGGTTTTGAACGATGAAGCCCACCATATCCACGATGAAAGGCTGGCATGGTTCAAATCAATAGAGAATATAAAAACCTTTCAGAATTGAATATTGCAAACTTCAATCACAAGAGGCTTCCTGTTAAACAATTCAGCGAGGCAGAAAAGCGTCAAATAGTCTTTAAGGATATTACTACCGGAGAGATTACTCACACAACAGAGATGGATACTGATTTTGCGGCAAATTATCAGAGCGTTATAGGATATTTTGCCCAAGTGATAATGAAGGAATTACGGCTTGTGAGCGGCTACGATATATTATATGGGCAGGTAAAGGAATTCATACAAGCACGCCTATTTACTGAAAGAGTCGACCTTGACGATTTAAATATCTGAGATTGAGGCAACGAAAACTATTATAGAAACTTTCAAGAAACAGATTAACGAATTGACAGTCCTTGATAAGGGAGAAGCAGAGATAAGGGATTATATAAAAATCAGCAAATGCCGGCCGTTTGTAGTAAAAGAACAAGGGTATTTGATTCCTAAAAAGAGTGTATTCAATAAAATCATTGGGGATAGCCATTTTGAGCTTCAATTTGCCGGTTTCTTGGATGGGTGCAATGATATTGTTTCTTATGCTAAAAACTTTTTTGCCGTTCATTTTAAAATAGATTATCGCAATGACGAGGGGGCAATATCTGAATACTATCCCGATTTTCTTGTAAAGGCTGCTGAAAAGGAAATTTATATTATAGAAACAAAAGGTCGTGAAGACTTGGATGACCTGCTTAAAATTAAGAGATTAAGCCAATGGTGTGAGGACATTAACTCGGTTCAATCTGATGTGCATTATGCTTGGCTTTATGTAGAGCAGGAAAAATTTGAGAAATATGACCCGAAGAATTTTACTGAACTTAGGAATGCATTTAGGAGGGAGGGGTAAATTTTGTGGGAAAAGGCTGACTTATTTATCCTCAGAGGATAAATTAAAAATTAGAGTAACGCTTACCAGATTTATTGACAGAAAAATCCGCCGCAATAGGTTTAATTACAGATGAGATTGCAATTGTGAGGGAAAAGATATGAGCGGCTTAAAAAAATATATCAGAGAAAGGGAAAAAAGAGATAAAGCCTTTGCAGAGGGGTTTGAGAAGGGATACGAGGAATTTAAAATTGGAGTAATCCTCCGTCAGGCAAGGGAATCTGCAGGATTGACTCAGGAGATACTTGCAAGAAGGCTTAAAACTAAAAAGACTGCTATCTCAAGGATTGAGAATCATGCGGAGGATATTAAACTTTCTACATTGGAACGAGTTGCGACGGCTCTGGGAAAACACCTTGAGATCAATATTGTCAGTGCTGCTTAAACAGTCGCGATGGAGAAACAGATAGACGAAATTGCCTATGAACTTTACAACATCGCACCAGAGGAGATTATGAAAATATAGAAAAAAGACTGAGAACTTTAAAAACTAAGTTAGATTTCATTTCTCTATAACTATATAATATAGACGATAACAAAATTTGAATAATACCATATCGTTATGGACAACACAATTTCACGCAGGACTTTTCTCAAGACCGGTATTGCCGTGGGTGCAGGCATCTATGGTTTATCCTATTTAAGCGCCATCAGGAGAATGCCTGCCTTAAAAAAACATAAGGAACATGCCTTAAGGCCGGGACTGGTTGTCGCTCACGGGAATGTTTCTGATGCTCTCGATGAACCCGCAATCATAAAAGAGATGGTACGGCGCGCCTTGAATGCCCTGGGCGGTATGGATAAACTTATTTCCAAAGGCAACAGGGTCATTATCAAACCCAACATTGCCTGGAATCAAAAACCGGAATTCGCCGCCAATACCAATCCTTATGTGGTGGCAGCCCTCGTGGAGTTGTGTCGGGAGGCTGGTGCGAGTAGAGTAAAAGTCATGGATCACACCTGTTCTGCAAACCCGGAACCATCGTATGAGAATAGTGGTATTGCCGCAGCGGCACGGAAAGCAGGTGCAGATGTGACATATATTGATAACCGCCGTTTCCAGGAATTTTCAATCCCCGGCAGCAAGGTTTTAAAGTCCTGGGATTTTTACGAAGAAATGGTGTATGCAAATGAAGTGGACGTGCTTATCAACGTGCCTATTGCAAAACAGCACGGCACATCGAGGCTTTCTATGGGACTCAAAAACGTCTTTGGCATGATTGGAGGCGACAGGGGCAGTCTCCACACCGATATACACCCCAAGATTGCCGACCTCAATAAATTCGTCAAAATAGACCTTACCGTACTCGATGCCTTCAGGATATTGAAAAATCATGGTCCTACGGGTGGGCGGCTGGATGATGTTGACAATTCTCCCGAACGTGCAAGACGCATCATTGTAAGCACTGATCCGGTTGCCGTCGACGCCTACGGCGCAACCCTGTTTGGTATCCAGCCGAAAGACGTGGGTTATATCAGAGAAGCGCATGAACAAGGACTGGGAGAGGTTGATTTCCGCCTGCGTGGTTTTGAAGAAATACAGGTATAATCGTATAAATACTAGACACGAATAAACCACAAAGGTTCAGGGATTGAAATAATTCATTTTGTGTCTTCGTGGTTTTGTGGCATAATCTTAAAGCGGGCATTCGGCAACTACATGAATTGCAAAAAATTCCTCCCTTGATGGGAGGAATTTAGGGAGGGTGATTGGTTTTTTCATTTTATTCATGCGGGTTATACGATGTATGACATAGAGAATCCCCCTTAGAAAAGGGGGCTAGGGGGTTGTAGACTTGTCCTCATGAAACTCGTCCTCGTGAATACGGGGAATGGGGAGTAACCCCGTAAAAACACAACCCCCTATGTCCCCCTTTGTTAAGGGGGACTGCGTAGGAATAACTTGAAATTTTTAAACATTACCTTAAAGACTATGATGACCTTTCAGGAAATTATCTTAAAATTACAAAACTATTGGGCAGATTACGGCTGTGTGATATGGCAGCCTTATGACCTCGAAAAAGGGGCTGGCACTTTTAACCCCGCGACATTTCTCAGGGCGCTTGGCCCTGAACCCTGGAAATGCGCTTATGTAGAACCCTCCCGACGGCCAGCCGACGGCAGATACGGTGAAAATCCCAACAGATTACAGCATTACTACCAGTTCCAGGTGGTAATCAAGCCCACGCCTGATGACTCACAGGATATCTATTTAAACAGTTTGAGATTCCTGGGTATCGATCTCGTGAAACATGACGTGCGGTTTGTTGAAGACGATTGGGAATCCCCAACCCTTGGCGCTACAGGTCTTGGCTGGGAGGTATGGCTGGACGGGATGGAGGTTACTCAGTTTACTTATTTCCAGCAGGCAGGTGGTTTGGAACTCGAACCTATCACCCTCGAACTTACTTACGGACTCGAACGCATTGCTATGTTCATTCAGGCAAAAGAATCCGTTTTTGACCTTGAATGGACCAAAGGCTACACCTATGGGGATATTCACAGGCAGGACGAGGTTCAATTCTCCACGTATAATTTCACGGTGGCAGATACGGCCATGCTCTTCCAACTCTTTGATACCTATGAAAAAGAATGTCAACGACTCTTAAAAGAAGACCTCGTGCTGCCTGCCTATGATTATGTCTTGAAGTGTTCTCATACCTTTAATATGCTGGATGCGCGGGGAGCTATTGGAGTCACACAGCGTACGGGTTATATCGGCAGGGTCAGAAACCTTGCCCGACGCTGTGCGGAAAGCTATGTCCAACTGCGCGAGGCCTTGCATTGGCCTTTGTTAAAGGATAAATCTGTTGCATAAAATAAAAATATTCCTTGAAAGCCTTTAAAATCTCAGTAGAATAATGTTACCTTGAATGATATAAAAATTCACAAAGACAAGTCATAAAACTTAAGAATCGTAGTGTTGTGTCTATGGCTTGCTATGAAAATTTGAGTTCTGATATCTTGTAACATTTGATTTTTCACGTATACAAAACATACTATGAGTAAAAGGTGGATATTTCCCCCTCCTAATAAGTCACTGCAGACAGAAATTGCCAGTAAACTCAAAATATCACACCTGTTAGCACAAGTCCTTATCAACCGTGGTATAACTGATATCGTTTCTGCCAGAAGTTTTCTCCAACCCCAGATTGCTGCATTGGGAGATCCTAGCCTTCTGCCTGATATTGAAAAGGCTTCTGTTCGGATTAACGAGGCCGTACGCAGGGGAGAAAAAATTGTCATTTACGGAGATTATGATGTTGATGGTCTGTCAGCGACAGCGCTCATGTACCGGTGCTTGAAATTGGTGGGTGGACAGGTCAGTTACTATATACCGGAAAGGTTGGAGGAGGGATACGGTCTCAATGCAGGTGCCATTAAGAAACTGAAAGAAGGCGGAGCAGACGTCATTTTGACGGTGGATTGCGGTATCAACGCCTGCCGGGAGGCGGATGTCGCACGCGCCTTTGGCATTGATCTGATTATTACCGACCATCATCAACCCGGACAGGAAATACCGAATGCCTTTGCGGTAGTCAATCCGAAATTGAAAACATCCCAATGCGCCTTTAAACATTTTTCGGGTGTTGGTATTGCCTTCAAGCTGGCATGGGCCATTGGACAGCACTTTTCTCCTCATAAGAAGGTATCCGCGGAGTTCAAGGATTTCTTGTTAAATGCTGTTGGGCTGGTTGCGCTGGGTACGATTGCCGATGTGGTGCCGCTCCTGGGTGAAAATCGTATCCTTACAAAATACGGACTCAGCGCACTGCAATACACGGAAATTCCGGGATTGCGGGCGCTTCTTGATATAGCAGATCTTTCCAATACAAATCTCGATGCCTTTCATGTGGGATACCGTCTCGGCCCCCGGCTAAACGCACCTGGTCGCATGGGCAAAGCAGGCATCGTAGTCGAGATGTTGACCACGACATACAGCGAGAGGGCCGTGGAAATAGCAAGCTTTCTGGATCAGGAGAATAAAAGGAGACAGGATATTCAGGTTGATATCATGGCATCTGCCAGAAAAAAAGTTATGAGTGAAATTAACCTCGATGAAACTACCGCCATCGTATTAGCAGACCAGGCGTGGCATCCCGGAATTATCGGTATTATTGCCTCTAAAATTGTGGAGGAATTTAACCGTCCTACGGTGATGATTGCCATAGCAGAGGATATAGGCCACGGCTCTGCACGTTCTATTCCTTCATTTCACATACTGGAAGCCCTGGAATATTGTAAAAGCAAGTTGCTTTCTGTGGGAGGACATGCACAGGCTGCGGGGCTCAAGATACACCCGGATAACATTAACGAATTCCGCCTGATGCTCAATAGTACAACGTCTCAAAGGCTTAACAAGACAGACCTCGTGCCCATCTTGAACATCGATGCGGAAGTCACGCTTTCAATGTTATCGAAGGCATTAGTAGCAGAGCTTGCACGTATAGCCCCTCACGGGGAAGGAAATCCCATTCCTCTGTTTGCTGCCACGAATTTGAAGATTGTTGGTCAGCCGCGACGTATTGGTTCGAAGGGACAGCATTTGAGTTTTTATGCCAAACAGGGGGATGTTGCTATTCGAGCCGTCGCTTTCGGGATGGGAGAACGAATTGATAGGCTGAAACAAAATGGAAAAACGTGTTCTCTTGCCTTTGCGGTAAAAATAAATAATTGGATGGATGGCGAGAACCTGGAACTGGAGGTTAAGGATATAAAATTTGAGTAATAGTTCTCTGTGGTGAGATGAACTGTACAATTTGATAAAATGCTTATTGAGTTCCTTCAGCAAACACAACAAATATAGACATTTTGAGCAGTATTAGTAAAATATATTGTTGCTTGCTGAGCTAACTCAATAACCATTTAGATTTTATAACTTTTAAAAATTTAAGATTACATCAATGAATATCAATTTATATACAGAAGTTCAAATGTGAGGCTCTCCATGCTACGAATTGGAAAAAGGGAAAAATTAATTTAAGAAGAAAGGAATTACTGCATGTCAATAACCAGAAAAAAATCAAATACGGGTAAAGTTACATTTCCACTGAGTGTTTTTGAAACGGCAAATACTAAAGAAGATCTTGAAGATTGGCTTTTATCGCAAAATCCTCAATTTATAAGAAAAATGCGTAAAGCGAGACAAGATGACATTCAGGAAAAAGGGAAAGATTGGCAATCTCTTAAAAAAGAACTATGCATAAAATAACGTTTTTACCAGATGCTGAAGATTCATTTAAAAAGTTAGATAACCCTGTACAAAAAAGGATTGCTCAAAAAATTGATTGGCTTGCAGAAAATGCTGACAAAATAATACATCATCCACTTAAATCTTTGCCAGACGACCTTCGTGGCCTTTGCAGAGTCAGAGTTGGAGATTATCGCATAATTTACTGGGTTTACGACAAATACAAACACATAAAAATTTATGACATTGAACATAGAGGTAAAGATTATCGTTCCTTAAAAAGTTAAGTATTCAAATTTGTATCTACCAATTATTTTAACTCAAGATTGCTTAAATCTTTTTCTTGGTGGTATTCCCCATTAGAAATAATTTCTTAAAATGCTTATTGAGTTCCTTCAGAAGACACAACAAATAGAGACATTTTGAGCAGTATTAGTACAATATATTGTTGTTTGCTGAGCTAACTCAATAACCATTTTTGATAATGAACACTATCGATATCCCAAGAGAATGGGAGCAAGCTGCTGACCGGATAAAACAAGACACAAAAGCAAATATTGTTATGTGTATCGTTATCGGCAGGATCGATAGCGGCAAGAGCACTTTTTGTAAATATCTGACCAACACGTGGACGGCTTCCGGGATACGTGTTGGATATGTCGATAGTGACCTGGGACAATCCACCATAGGCCCACCAACCACGGTGGGACTGAAGATTTTTAACACTCCTCCGCAGCAGCAGCGTGATTACTCAAATTTCTTTGACTTACATTTCGTGGGAAATACCGCACCGGAAGGTTTTTTGCTGCAAACCCTCCATGCCGTAAAAAAAATGGTAGATAAATCCCTTCAACAAGTCTCACAAATAACCCTTGTAGACACGACAGGTTTTATTGACGGTCCTGCCGCCCGAATCCTTAAACAATACAAAATAGAAATGGTGCGTCCCCAATGGATTATTGCGTTACAAGCAGAAGACGAAATGGAACACCTCTTGAGAGGATATGAAAAAATGGGCTGGCATGTCATAAGACTGACATGCTCAAAGCAGGTAGTAACCCGTTCGCAAGCCGAAAGGCAGAAATACAGGAACGAACGATATAAAGCGTATTTCAAATCGGCAAAGGTAATAGATTGCCCCATCCACACGGTGGTATTTCCCTCTTGCATTTTAGGTACCGGTCAAAGGATAAATCCCTTGGAATTACCAAAAGAAACCTATATGCCTGATACGAAATATCTGTATATAGAAAAATGCGGGTCTGAACTTCTGATAGTAGTTGATCGGTTGGTTGAATCGGTGTCTTTTTACAAATTAAAAGAGTATTTTAGTGTTACCTCGATTGCGTGTACGGAGAGAGTCGAATTAAAAGACCTCATTGTTGGCCTGAACGACAAGGACGGCAATACCCTGGGACTGGGCACAATTATTGATTTAGACCCTTTGAATGATAACCTAACCCTCTTTACCCCTGTGCAGGATATCCATAAGGTAACCACAATATATTTAGGAAACATAAAGGTTGAGCAGGGAGAAAAGGAGTGCGGGAAAATAAGAGCAGTTCGTTATTTGTAGGTTGATGCCTCTTGTGTCTCTTCTGTTTTCCTGGTGGGTGCTATAGTATCAGATTGTATTACCGGGGATGTTTCTTTTTTTGTGGTAAGTTTCCAATCCTCCACTTCAGCATATTTTTCGCGCAAGGCACGGATTTCTTTTGTTAATTGATCCTTTTCTTGCACTAACGCATAGCGCATTTGCAAGAGTTCCTGGTTTATGGTTGACAGTTCATGTATCTTCTCTTCAAGTTCCTTTCCTTTACTGCAATGCCTTTCGGTCTCTGTCTTCTGTTGCTCGTACTTGGAGGCCATATTGATTGCAAAAAAGAGACACATGAGACAGAATAATACAGTGCCTATCTTAAGAAATTTTGATGATTTTTCGCTGAATTGAATCATAAGATAATTATTCCATAAAGCATTTTTGAAGTCAATTGCAAACTATCTTGAAATTTCAAGTTCATTGTTTCTGATAAGTGGTGCATAACAAATTTTCTTATTCATAGTCATTTATCTTGACTGGAATATATAAATTTGTTATGAAATGTGAATAAAATTTTCTATTTAATTTTTTGAAAAGGGTAAAAACTCATGACAGAGTTCATCAACAAGCTTGAAATAAAAAAGATTAGAGTCTTGCAAAAAGTTCAGCAAGTAACACAGAGGATAGATATTTTCTGTTCTGCACTTTTGTTTCAGATATGGAGAAGGACTTCCTATGTCTTCAATAAACGGGAAATTTATACTTCCATAAAGAGACGAAAAGGGGATTGTCTGCGGTGCGGGCGGTGTTGTCATGCATCGCTTAAATGTCAGCATCTCGCCTATGATGAAAATGGACTCTCCCTGTGTAATGTGTACGATCAAAAACCACTTATGTGTTCACTCTACCCTTATAATGAAAGTGATTATTTTTATCATCTTAAGCCAACCTGCGGATACAAGTACGATGATGAATAAATAGTATCAATGTACCATGAAACAGACACAACTTTACGATACGCATCTGAAATGTAATGCCAGGATGGTGTCTTTTTATGGCTATGTAATGCCCCTCCAGTACGACAGTATCATTAACGAGCACCTCTGTGTAAGAAAAAATGCCGGTCTTTTCGATATCTCTCACATGGGGAGATTTGAGGTTTCAGGAGACAAGGCATTTCCATTCATTCAGCAAATTATCACAAACGATGCAGGTCGACTTGCTGATAAACAAGTTCTCTATACCCCCATTTGCAATGAACAAGGCGGAATTATAGACGATATCCTCGTCTACAAATGGCACAAAAAACGTTTCATGCTGGTGGTGAATTGCTCTAATACAGAAAAAGACCTTATATGGCTGCAAAAGCAGGCCGCAAACTATCAACCAATTGAAATAAAGGATTTGACCGACAATATATCGCTCATCGCATTGCAAGGTCCTGAATCCGCCCATATGCTTGAAATTGCTCTCAACAGTAAATTTGATTACATAAAAAGGTTTTCCTTTGATGATTATGTGTGGGACGGTACACGAATAATAATATCCCGAACAGGATATACCGGTGAAGACGGTTTTGAGATATTTGTAGATTCAGAACGGGTCGTAAAACTATGGAATCTGCTCATCGATAAGAACAAGCAAGATGGTTTAAGACCAATCGGTCTCGGTGCAAGAGACACCCTGAGATTAGAGGCGTGTCTTTTGTTGTATGGGAATGATATGAATGAAACAATAACTCCCCTTGAAACAACCATCGATTGGACAGTGAAATTTGATAAAGGTGCTTTTATTGGCAAAGAGTCTTTATCAAGACAAAAGACAAAAGGTATTGACAGAGAACTGGCTGGATTTGAGATGATAGACCGGGGCATTCCCCGTCATGATTATCTTGTTTATAAAGGAAACGAGATGATTGGTAAGGTTACCAGTGGCTCATTTAGTCCATCCACAAACAAAAACATTGGTTTGTGCCTTATACAATCCCGATACGCCAAAATAGGAGAGGAATTACAAATTCAAATCAGAGATAATAGTTATAAGGCACGTATTGTAAAGACCCCATTTTATAGCAGTGTCAAAAGATAAATACAAAAAGGGGAAGACAAATTAAACCATAGTTAATCTTTGTCAATACAACTTTTATAAAAGGAACTCAAATAAATGAATATACCTAACGAACTGTTATACACAAAGACGCATGAATGGGTGAAGAAACTGAATTCCAAAGAGGTTATTATGGGCATTACCGATTTTGCACAACAGCAATTGAAGGACATTGTTTTCGTTGAATTACCG
>Ga0209641_10002117_pt1 | contig 17236 bp, 12 predicted proteins | sample RifCSP16_1_FD_184022 | JGI IMG/M metagenome (GOLD analysis project Ga0209641, IMG submission 184022) | Soil microbial communities from Rifle, Colorado - Rifle CSP2_sed 16_1 (SPAdes) (version 2) | ecosystem: Environmental > Terrestrial > Deep subsurface > Rock core/Sediment | place: Rifle...
TTTCGCTGATCTTGATTTAGCGGCAGACTTTGAAATAGTCAGACCCGGTCCCGCACCATCACCCGTCTATCGTGATCTTTACAATGCACCCACTGAAGTCATTGGTCGTCGTGAAGGCGGCGTTAGTTTCGTCCTCGGCGCCGGCATTGGCATTGCTCCAGCTGTACCCCCAAGAACTCCACCACCAGGACACCCGAATACTCCACCACCTCGAGTACCACCTCCCCCTCCGCCACCACCACCTCCTCCACCTGCAGGACACCCCAATACTCCACCACCTCGAGTACCACCACCTCCGGCATAAAACATCTTTGAAGCAACAACCTAAAATATGTTACAATATAATGATCACTCAAAAAATATGCTAAAGAAAATCTCTCAACTTATCGGTGTCGGAGCAGTAATTATGCTGGTACTCAGTATTATGCCACTACCCCAAGACCTGCCCACCTATGCAGCTCCAGGAGATTGGAAACCTGATTCAATGTTTCCTCATGGCACAGGTATAAGTCATGGCGCAGCTGGACAAATACAGCCAGTTGGCAGCGAAGCAGGAACACCTAGAACCATCACTCCAGCAAACATTAATACGGACGGTCATGTTTATGACTGTTCTGTAAGTCCTAACAATCACTTAGCGGAAATAGACAACAATCACTATTTCCCAGATGGTATTGGTTATTCTTCATTCAATAATTATCGCAATGAATTCACAGCAGCTTTCGATCCAGCTAATCCTCCTAACTCTTTCTTTAACAGCGGCACAAACAACGAAGTAGAAAGAAATTATTTAGGTGGGGCATACGATTCTCTTCCTGCTCTTGGTGCTCCTACTGATGCTAAAGATAATATTAATCTTATTTCTTTTGCTGATCCTACTCGTGATCTTTATTTACTTGCTCATGTTCATAACAATGCCTCTACAGCATTAAATCCTATAGGAACAGTTGATTCTCGAAGCACTTTGCCAAACGGTGGTGGTACAAAAGACTTAAGTGCACGTGCGGTAAATACGCGCATGCATTTCTCTGTTCCTTCTTTGGCTTTACCAAATGCTAGTCAAGGTACATTTGTAAATCGTTTGCGCGCTGACAATGCATATCATGTTGATACCGGTACTACTTGTAATGACCTTGTACAACAACAAATCTCTGATATTTCCAAAGTAACTAATTCAAGTGGTCAACCAGTTACCTTCATAGTCAGAAATGGTTTTATCCAAAATTCTTTTGACTCAACTGGAGCTAGTAATATCAACTTTACCTCAACAGCATTAGCTCGATTAGTTGATCCTTCTCTTAATCAATCTCATATTTCTGACCCGCGCTTACCTTCACAGCTCAGTGCTTCTGAAGGTGCGAGAATAAGTAGTGGTAAAAGTGCTGTTGGCTCTTTAAGAAATGTTCCTAATCAACCAGGTTGTAACAATGATGCAGATGCCACTCAACAAGCGAACTGTAATCGTTTTGCTGATCCTGTACTTGTTGGTTCAGATTTTGATGGTGAGTGGTATGGTTCACAAGAATTCGTTCGCTATGTTGGCATCAATGTCGATGCCGTTGCTGCTGAACCTCGCCTTTCAGTCTCCAAACTCGTCCGTAGCGTATCACCAAGTCCAGAAGCATTCAATTATTCCGGTTCTCCTTGGGCACCAACAAATGTTACGATTTCTGGCAATGGAAATGGTGAAGTAGAATATGAGGTTCTTATCCAAAACACCGGTAATGTTGATCTTGATGATGTGAACTTTGCAGATCTTCTCCCTCCTGCTCCTGAATTAGCTCCGAAACAAACAGGCCCCGATGTCATCGATGGTACTGTAGAAATTTGTCTCAATTTAGCTGCTGCGCAAAATCCAACATCACCTGATTGTGTCACACAGTTGGGTAGTCCTCTTCCTCTCAATACGAGCTCAGGCAATAAACTTGTACTGAGTTCCAGCGATATGGGCATTGATGGTGTATCTCCTCTCCACCGAGATCCTACATTCATCACTGGAGGTGATTCTAACAATGGTGAGGTAGTCCGTATCCGCTGGAGAATGACGACTGAGTGTGTACCAGAAGTAGATCAGGCCGATAATTACGGCCTAGTAAGTGGTAGCAGCAGTAATGTTCCTGCCTCAGTAGTTATGCTTGATGGACTGACACAGTTTTCTCCTGATCCTACAGCTACTTCATATAATATTACTCCGGCACAGTGGGGCACTTTTTTCCCAGATGGAGCACCATTAGGAGTCAGGCAAGCAACCAATCAAGTTACCGTAAATCTTCAAAACATTTGTTCCGGCAAACCGGGTATCACGATCGGCAAATTTGTCCGTCAGGAATCTCCTACTGCAGAAACATTTTTCCCAAATCCTCATAATGCAGATGACACTTTGGGTGGTAGAACAAACACCATCATTACCGGTACTACCGGTGGTGAAGTCCAATATGAAGTATTAATTGAAAACACCGGCAGCGGTGCATTGGACAATGTTTCTTTTGGCGATCACTTGCCATCTGCTCCCCTTACTTTAATACCGGGCACTATAACGACAGAGAAATGTGAGACTCTTATCGAAGCTACCCTCGTCACTGATTTAGACTGTGAAACGCCCAGGAGTGTTCCTGGAGACCCAGCTCATATTATCGCCGGTATCTTATTTATTCCCGGAGATGAAATGGGTACTGTTGGTATTGGACCTGAATCAAATCGTTTATTCCTCCCTGGTGAAGTGATTAGAATTCGCTGGAGCATGATTAGTGTATGTACTCCACAAGGAAATCCGCCCATAGCACTCAATTATGCCATGGTCATGGCGAGCTCGACCACCGTTGGTACCCTACCTGTAGTAGAACCTGCAAATATCCAAATATTCGCACCGCAAGTTCCGGCTCATTCTCCTCCACCATTTGTGCCGAGTGAAGATGATATGAATACAGAGTTCGATCCAGATAGTAGAGCTGGTCCTACCAATGACACACTTGTTCAACTCAATCCTTGTTCACCTCCTCCGCCTCCCGGACCCAAGAAATATGCTTCGCTTATTCCTCATCCCGTTGGTACCAGTTTTCCAGTACCCACATCTTTCGAAGATGCTGAGACCACCGGCACTGCAGTGAACTTCGGTGAACGTACAGCACCGTACACTGCTCACTTCCGCGTCACACTCACCAACACTGGTACAGGTGCCACTGATCTCACTGATGTGATTATGGATGATGAATTCCACTTGCGCAATGGTGCACCCGTAACTCCACAAAGTGTCGTAGAACCAGTTAGTAGCAGATTAGACTCATTTGATGTCAACACCACTACCAGCACTGAGACTGCTCTTTCTCCTGATACTATAAAGGTAGAATATTTAGGGGCTTCGCCTACTACTCCTAGTGGCATCCGTTTCCGAATACCAAGGATCAAGGCTGGCCAGACAATTGCCTTCTATTACAGCATTGTTGTTGATCCTACTGTAGCTGTTCCGGCTCGCGTGCCTGGGATTGAATTCCATAGAAATACTGTTCGAGTCTGTTTACCTGTTCCAGGTACACCAGGAATGACTGAATGTACTGATGGTGGAAGTGGCGATGCTTTCATCAGCGATCGTACTCCTCCTCCGACCAATCAAGTTATTACGATTATCAAGACAGTCAATGGCCAAGATGCTGATACTGATGCTACAGCGGTAAGTGTAGTGAACGGTGGAGGATTATCGTATGCTGTCACAGTTACAGCACCAGCTACCAATACTGCTCCTGTTACCGGTATTCGTCTTACTGATACAGTGACTACGTTGCCAAATGTCACAGGCATTACGAATATTCGTTTAGTCACTCCCGCCGGTCCATGTATAGCTCCTGCAGGCTGTGCTATCACCAGTATTCAAACAGATTTACCCACACGCACATTCGACCTTGCTCCCGGTCAAAGCGCAGTACTCACCTATCAAGCTACCGCTACCAATGCCGGTACATCTACCAGTAGCTTCAATCGTAATACTGCGACCGCGACTCCTACCAATGCTCCTCCAGTCAGCAATCCTGCTACTATCGTTGTACCTGGGCATCGTGAACCGGAAACTGATTTCAAAATCAAGAAAGAAGTTGATCCTGAAGTGGTCAGAGATGGCGATGAAGTGGAATACACCATTACTGTTGAACCAGATGGTGACAATGATGATGTCGCAGATCTTGTACTTCTGGTCACTGATGATATGAATGACGATGGCACCCTTTCTCAAGGTGGCGTCACTCTCACCTATGTGAACAACAGCACCGATATCGAAACTGATGATGCTGATTGTGAAGGTGAAATGAACGACGAAGATGGTATACGTTGTGAAGATGTGGGCCCGGATGAAGAGATCACCATTACGTACAAAGCCAAAGTGAGCGTCCGCAACCTCACTTGTCCTGAGACAGTCACTGTCGATAACACTGCAAAATTACGTGATGACACACCCAATGTCGACATCGAAGATGAAGATGATGCCGAGGTTCGCACGATCTGTACTCCTCCTCCAAGTGATCGTCCTCTGAATATTACGAAACGTGTTGTACCGAATAGAATCGAACATGGACAGATCGCTCAGTACACCATTACCGTATACAACCCAAATAACACTGCCGTTACGACTCGCCTTACTGATACGATTGGGCTTAACAATGGCGTTGTCCCGGGTCCTCTCGGAGGATATGCGAGATACAATGCAAATTCACTCCAAGTCACCGGTGCGACATTTGTGGGTTCTATCGACAATCCAAACGGAGTAGTCCTGAATATCCCAGCTCTCGGCACTGCCACTGTCAGTTATACTGCTATCGGTGATACGTATGCACAGCCCACCAATACGACTGACATCGCTCCCAATACAGCCATGCTCGACAATGGCCTCAGCGCTTCAACATTTGTTGAATTACCCAAGACTGGCCCGGAAGCGGCAGCAGCACTCGGACTCATTAGTGCGATTGGTGCCTATATCGCTACACGCAGACGCAAAAAGTTCTAAGTTCAAAATTCTAAATTCTAAGTTGAGTTCTGAGTTTTAACTTTGAACTTTGAACTTAGAATTTAGAACTTGTTTTCGTCATAAAAAGTCCAGGGGTTACTTGTGGCTTGATTGGGACTATTTCACTACCCTCCTCACCAAGTCCCAGCTTTACTCGCAACTTTTTCGCTGTCTCCGGTAAAAAAATCGCTGTAATCCCGGAAATCCTGGCCATCCCATTCAGTAGAGAACTTAAGACCTTAGTTAATGCTTCTTTATCCTGCTTCGCTAATTCCCAAGGTTTATTCTGATCAATATATTGATTAAATGATGACAGGCATTTCATGAGAGATTGGGCGGCGAGATGCAATTCAAATTTTTCTACATATTCCTGTATTTGATTCCAAGCAATATCAATATCTGGTTGCAAGTCATTGCTTTCATCAATAGCAATCTCGTATTTAAGAGCCATAGCCACGACTCGCTGTGCTAGATTACCTAAATTATTGGCCAATTCACCGTTATATAATTCAATAAACCTTTCTCGGTTAAAATCCCCATCTTCATACGAAGGAATTTCGCGTAATAAATAATAACGTAAGGCATCAGCACCAAACTCTTTCACATAGTCCATAGGATCGACAACATTACCGGTCGATTTACTCATTCTCTCACCATTTACCGTGACAAAACCATGGACAAAGATGTCCGTTGGTAGTGGTAATTTGGCAGCGATAAGCATTCCCGGCCAAATAGCCGCATGAAAACGTAAGATATCTTTACCGATAAAATGAATCTTACGCGCCTCACTATTCGCCCAATACTTTTGGTACAGCTCACCATTACCTGCATATCCAAGAGCTGAAATATAATTCGTCAGCGCATCACACCAGACATACATAGTTTGTTCCGGATCATTGGGCACGGGTATGCCCCATGACAAAGCTTCTTTCGGCCGAGAGAAACTGACATCATGCAGCCCATCTTTGATGAGCGAGAGGATTTCATGTCCCCTATTCACTGGCAGGATGGTAATGGTGTCTTTCAAGGCCTTCCCCACTTGATCATTCAGTTTACTCAGGAGGAAGAAATAATTTTCTTCACTGATTTTTTGAATCTCTGTCGTTGGATGGAGAGTGCATTTGCCATCGACAATATCTTTCTCAGTTTTAAAACTTTCACAGCCATTACAATACAATCCAGCATAGGTGCGCTTTTCAAATAATTTTGCTGTATCAAGAAGTCCCCAAAGTTTATTGACGGCTGGCCAATGCCTCTCCTTGTCCGTTGTACGAATAAAATCATCATTGCTCACATGGAGAGCTTCAGCTAATAATTTAAACTTTGCGCTATTTTCATCCACAAGCTCCTTCGGCGTTTTCCCCTCTTCTTTTGCTTTGAGAAACACTTTGGAGCCATGTTCATCCGTGCCTGTGAGGAAATAGACCTCATGTCCGAGATAGCGAAAGTACCTCGCATACACATCAGCTTGGACAAATTCCAATGCATGCCCGATATGCGGTGCGCCATTCACATAACCAATCGATGTCGTGATATAAATCCTACTACGCTCCAGCTTCGTAGGACTGGTAGGTTTCTTTTCCATATGAAAATTAGCGTGCTAAAACTAGCACAAGCTGTTTTAGAAGACAAAAAAAATACCCACCGAAGCTTTAGTCGCAGGTGGGCCGAAAATTAATTCGACTGTCCACAATCTATTATGCCATAAATTGACACTTTCCACAAGAACCAAATTGCATGTAAAGATACCACCCTCCCTCCCTGGGGGGACTTACCCACCCTATAGGACAATCCTAACAAACAAATTATGAAAAAAATCTTGAAATAATGGGAAAAATCTTCTTGACTTTTTTTCCTAACTTAGAATTTTGAACTTAGAATTAGTGTTCTCCTCCATTCTACACCCGTTTTCTTATCCTTCACTTCCACCCCTTTTTCCAATAATTCCTGACGTAATTTATCCGACAAAGCAAAATCTTTTACTTTCCGAGCTTCTTCTCGTTGCATTACCATATCCATAAGATCGGGCGTTAGGGTATATAAATTAATATCAACACCAAATAACCCCTGGAATTCATTGAAGAAAGTCTCGGCATGTTCTTGCTCGACCAATGATATACCGTCGCCGTCCAAAGCCGCATTTAACTCTCGCACATAATCAAACATAGCAGCCAAAGCATTGGGAGTATTCAGATCATCGCCTAATGCTTGATAAAAATGTAATTCATATTTCTCAAATTCTTCACGAATACCTTTGATGGTGTCATTCGGTACGGCGTCCCCTGCTCGATGAATAGCCACATCAATCTTTTCCCAAGCTTTATACGCATCAGTGAGAGCTTTGAAGCCAAAGTCCAGTTGCGAACGATAATGAGCAGATAATACTAAGAACTTGAATATTTGGGCTGCTTCTTTCATGTCCCCTGAGAATCCTTGTTCTAACCATTTGAGATGCAGATCAGATAATGTATAAAAATTGCCTTTTGATTTGGACATTTTCTCACCTTCGACAAGGAGATAGCGCTTATGCATCCAAAAATTGACGAATTTTTTGCCACTGACACCTTCGCTTTGAGCAATTTCACATTCATGATGAGGGAAAATATTATCTTCACCACCGGTATGAATATCTAATTGTTCACCCAGGTACTCTTTGCTCATCGCACTACATTCGATATGCCAACCGGGATATCCCCTGCCCCAAGGGCTGTCCCATTGCATGATATGCTCGGGCTGATCAGTCTTCCAAAGGGCAAAGTCAACGGGATTTTTCTTGTTTGTATTTACCTCCACGCGTGCGCCCGCTTCCAAATCTGCTACTTTATTGCCGGAAAGCTCTCCATACTGAGGAAATTTACTGATATCAAAGTACACACCATCTTTGGCTTTATAGGCAATCCCCTTCTCTATGAGTGTTGCAATCATATCGATCATGCCCTGAATATGATCAGTAGCTTTGGGTTCTTGATCGGGCTTTTCTAAACCCAGAGTTTCACAGTCATGAGAGAACGCTTCGGTATAAAATTTGGCAATTTCCCAAGGATCTTTCTTTTCCAAGCGTGAGGCCCTAAGCATCTTATCTTCGCCTTCATCGGCATCATCCACCAGATGGCCAACATCAGTGATATTTCTCACATGCATCACCTTGTAGCCTTCAAACTTAAGATAACGCTTGAGGAAATCGACAAAAATATAATGGGAGAAATTCCCAATATGCCCGAAATTGTACACAGTCAGCCCACAGCTGTACAAACGCACTTCTTTATCATGCAGAGGCTTAAACTCTCGCTTCCTTCGCGTTAATGTGTCAAATAAGAACAGTGGCATAATTGAAGAATATTGCATCCTTATACTAATGAATAGTACAAGCTTCTTCAACTTAGAACTTAGAACTAGTTCATGCTATAATGTATCGATAAGCCAATTTCTTATGCCCAATACACCTTCTCCCTCACCTGCGGGACCAGACAAACAACCCAAATTTCCTACTCCTCGAGAAATAGAGGTCCTCTACCCTCGTTTGGATCACAGCGAACAACTCTTGCAAGAAGCAGGTAGAATTTTTATTGCTAAAACTTTGGAAGGAAAAGAAATGGATAAAGCTGCATTGATTCAAGTGTATTTGAATTATTGCCATGCTGTAGCTGATAGATTCCCCCTCTACACTGAACAAGCAAAAATGGCCTTCAATTATATCGAGGAACATGCCTCCAACATCGATATCAATGACAATCGCGGCCATTTGCGCGAGTTGTATCCTTTTTTAGGTCCCCTAGTAACCACGATTCGTAGGCGCTAAAAGACACCAAAAAATACAAAAACATCATGGCCGACCTAGAGAGTCAGCACTCACTCGAAGCTACAACCCAAGAAAAACAAAAAGAAGGTGAAATATCTCCTGAGCAATTAAAGCAGGCCCGAGATGCAAAGGAAGAAGCAGAGAAAGCAGGAGAAAAGGCCCTCCATGAACTAGTAGAAAGAATGATCACGCCTTACGAGGTCGCCCAAGTACAAAGAGTCATAAACAGTTTCGATACTATTCAAACCGGGACAACAGACCAACTCAAAGAACAACTCGGCAAAGATCCAGATCTCAAATTAGCCAGTATCCCTGCTGGCAGTCGCATAATGACCATCTTCCAAGGAGGACCTGACACTCTCAAGATCAAGTATCTCAACGATAAAATCCTCGGTATGCAAGGTACCAATGAGATTATCATACAAAGACAGGCCAATATTAAAAAGTATTTACTCGAATATGGCATTGTTACTCCTGAACAACTTCTCAATAGCACCTACAAGCTTGATAAATTTGTGCTCAGTGATGAACAATTAGAAAAGGCTCGCAATTCATTGCAAAAGAAGCTATCCCCTGAAGAGTTGCCCCAAGAAGGGGCCCCTTCGGTGCAAAAACTACAATTGAGCTCTGATCCAGAAGTAGCCAATCAGCAAATGATCGACCATGTCCTCGGACAAGCAGAACAAGAAACTCGGAAAATACTGGAAGATAAAATCACCAAAGAAATAACAAATATTAACACAAGCATCAGTCGTATTGAAAAAATCGTTCCTCTTGATGAGGGTCGACTAAAAAATCTGCGAGACAAATTAGCAGACCTGCAAAAATGCAATGAACCTAAACATTTGGACCAATTCAGCTTAAACTTTGGCATCTCACAAAAAATTGCTACTAAGTCAGGTACGACAGAGGGATTTGCTGAGCGCGTATTTTCTGATCAGAAAGCAGAAGCCTGGGCAAGAGTGACCAGTGAGAGAGCTGAATCAGCCTATGAAAGTGAACATCGTCTACGAGGAAGCAGCTACAATGTCGAAGGAATGATGGCAGACATGAACCGTGTAGGAGAACTGAGGAATGATCCTGATCTAAGGGATTTTTTTGAAGCAGATAAGGTAGTAAATGGTCAAAAAGTAGTAAAGCTCGATGCCATTGGCATCCTTCGAAAGTGGTCAGATTTTGAAGCTACGAATCCTGACCCGACTCTCAAAGCTAAATATGAAAAACTAAGAAAATATTACCAAGTTATAAACCGCTTTGACTACATCAAAAGCTGGACTAACATTGAAGATGCCAAACAGGAAACTGACAAAAAACAACAACTCATCAATTCAGGAGGCCCAGATGCCATCAGAGAACAGCTAAAAACTAATCCGAAAGCCACTGGTGACATGACTGACGCAGAGTTCACTAAAGAGGCAGTTGATGTTACTCAGGCACGTTATTTGATTTTGGATGTTGTGGGCATGGGCAATGACAATGTTCGCAGCTTTGAGAGAGTTTTTCTCGCGATTAACAACCGCCTCAAAACAGAAGCGGGTATCACCACGAGCAATTATCAAGAAATTAAGAACCTTACTGCCAATAATCCTGAGCTTGATGTCAAAGTAAGACAGATCTTCCAAGAAGAAGGCATGAAAGCCGGCAATGATGTCACCACCGCATTCAAGAAAGGAGTCACTATTGCTCAACAAGAGATCCAGAATTTCTGTCGTGAAAACGGTTTCGAGGGAAAATTAGTAAGTGTACCGGGTGGAGATGAGTGGACGGTAGTCTTACCTGAAACATTGATAAGAGATGAAACAGCACTACAAAAAGTACTACTGAAGATTCAAAAGGAAACCAACATGCGCATTTCATTGGCTCGTAAATCAGTCGCCAGCGACTCTCCCAAAGATAAAATTCGCGCCCACAAAGAAACTCTCAAAAACAACGAAGTCGCGACAGACTACACAAAGAAATTGGAAAAAGAAAAGATTAACGGGGTCTTTTTCACCGAGAATAAAAATGGTTCATTTGCCGCCGTCCTGAATCTTCCTGGAGGACCACAGACAATTGAAGATTCTGACGCCATCTGGCCAGCAGTGGAATCACTGCAAAAACAAAGCAAATCCCCCATCACACATGCTGATATTTGGAATGAATACCAACGCCAGATTACCAAACAACCAAATGTTGAGGCAATTGCGCAAGCCGCATAAGAAATTCTAAATTCAAAATTCTAAGTTCAAAGTTGAGTTAATTTAGAATTTAGAACTTAGAATTTAGAACTTGGCGTTGTTGGTAATTCAATAACCTTCTTCGTACTGGTATGTCCCTTGAGGATTTTGATAGAAGTTTTAGCAACTTTAAAATGATCCGAAAGTAGCGCCAGCAGCACTTCATTGGCCTTTCCTTCAGCCCTCTGGGCTCCGATGCTTACAACCAAATTCCCCTGACTATCTTCATTAACTATCATGGTTTTTCGTTTCGGATGAGCTTTTACGAGGACATTGATGCAAGGCATAAATGAAGATGGAGATGAAGATGAAGTTTTATGTTTTGTTTTTATTCCTTATTCCTCTTCATCTGACTTCCTTCATCTTATTCCTATATCAGTCGGTATAGCCCTGCCACAATCAGATCACGCACTAAGCTGATAACGAGAAACACAATAATCGGCGACAAATCAATCATACTGCGCCTCAGTCCCGGAAATACCACATACACAGCGTTGAGTAGCGGCTGGGTGGTTTCGAAAACAATTCGCGTAAAAAAGTTAGGACGCATTTGTGGCACCCAACTTAAGAGCACACGAATAATAATCAAAAAAGATAAAATCTTCTCTAAATAACTGACAAAGATGATAGCAAAGGCAATGCCTGCACTGGTCATCCTTAATTCATTTTCTTACGGATAAATGCCGGGACATCCAATTCTCCTTCTTCAGAAAGAGCCGGTTGCATGCCACCGTTAGCATGGACACTTTGACCAACTTTGGGTGATACTGTGGTCATTTTGGGTGTGGAAAATGCAGATTGTTTGGCGAGACTATTCACCGGAGATAAATTCACTTGTTTTCCAAAAAAGTTATTCTGCTTAGAAAGAGCGTTTTTATAAGCATCATTGATACCACCTGAGAGGCGACGACCAAGTGCGGGAGCATTACTGATAGCACTCCTTGAATCATGAACATCAAATCCGGTTGCAATCACCGTTACCTTAATTTCACCGGCAGATTTATCATCGATGACAGTACCAAAAATAATATTAGCATCATCAGCGGCAGACTCAGTAACCACTTTGGCAGCTTCATCTACCTCAAACATACTGAGATCATTACCACCAGTGATGTTGATCAAGATTCCCTTTGCTCCGGCAATCGAAAGATCCAAGAGTGGACTTTCCACTGCAGCTTTTGCAGCCTCTAGAGCACGATTCTCACCAGTACCATAACCGATACCCATGAGCGATGAACCAGAATTCTTCATGACTGAGCGAACATCAGCAAAATCTACATTTATCATACCGTGTACATTGATAAGATCAGAAATACTTTGTACAGCCTGTCGAAGAACATCATCAACAATCTCAAAAGCATCCATCAATGGTGTCTTTCGGTCAATCAAAGAAAGAATGCGATCATTAGGGATTGTGATCAAGCTATCCACACTAGCTTTGAGCTCATTGAAACCTTCATCAGCTACTTGAGAACGTTTCTGTCCTTCAAAAGCAAATGGCTTGGTAACAACACCAACAGTCAAAGCACCGATTTCTTTAGAAATCTGAGCAATTACCGGTGCAGCTCCCGTGCCTGTACCTCCTCCTAAACCACAGGTGATAAATACCATATCTGCTCCCTCCAAAACCGCCTTAAGATCTCCTATATTCTCCTCGGCTGATTTTTTACCGATATCTGGATTTGCTCCCGCTCCTAAACCTTTTGTTGTTTGCACTCCAATATGAATCTTATAATCAGCTGGAGATGCTACCAGATCCTGCGCATCGGTATTCACAGCAATAAATTTCACACCTTCGATGCGGGCTTTGATCATGCGGGCGAGCGCATTACCACCGCCACCACCAATACCTACTACATAGATATTTGCTTGAGAAAGAGGAGCTGATTTCTTCGTTTCCATAAAGATTTAGATTTTAAAAAGGAGTTTTAGGAGATTTTTTATAAACTTGACTGATTCTTGCTGAATGCTGATCATAATACAAATCTAATCTCTTGACAATACCCTGGAATGATTGAACATTCCTCGGGTTTATACCTTATCCTATAAAATTTTTCAGCCAATCCTTTACTGCCCCAAAAAGTGGAGTCTTATGGAGCTTAATTTGAGGTTCATGACGAATCCCCCAAAGTAAAAGACCGATAACAGTAGCATACGCAGGATCATCGATATTATCCACAACTCCTTCTACCTCCACAGGATATCCGACTTGCACCGGCAAATTGAGCGCTTGTTTGGCTACTTCCACACACCCTGGAATTTTCACTCCTCCGCCAGTAAGGACAATACCCGCAGGGAGAAGTCCATCACGATTGATTTTCCTCAGTTCCATTGCCACGAGATCAAAAATTTCTTGCATACGCGCTTCAGCGATTTCTGCCAAAAGCTGACGAGAAACTTGATGCGTATCGACATGACTGAGTAACGACAAATCAATCGCTTCATTGCCTCTTACTTCTGATGGTAAGCACGTACCATATTCCAATTTTATCTTTTCAGCCGTATCGACTGAAGTGCGAAGCCCAATAGCGATATCATTCGTCACATGCCCTGCACCGACTGCCAAAACTGCTGTGTGTAAGAGTGCTCCTTCTTCAAATACGGCAATATTCACTGAACCACCACCGATATCGACCACCGCAACTCCCAGCTCTTTTTCTCTTCGCGACAATACCGCTTCTGAAGAAGCGAGCATCGAGGGAACAAAATCATCCACATCAATACCAACTTGATGAATACATTTGGAAATATTCCGCATGGCTGCTTGAGGAGCAGTAATAATCATTGCGTCGACCTCCAGACGAACACCGGTCATACCGACGGGATCTTTGATGCCGATTTGATCATCAACGGTGAATGACTTCGGAATCACTTTGATAATCTTTTGATTTTGAGGAATTGAAACTGCCTGAGCCGCCTCCAGTACTCGCTGAATATCGTCCGAATTGATTTCGCCATCTTGGCGAGAAATTGAGATAAATCCACGACTTGTAATGGTATTCAGTCCGGTTCCTCCCATATTTACAATAGCATGATCGATAGGAGTACCAGCCATTCTTTCCGCCTCACTGACTGATTCAGCAATGGAATTAATGGTTTCTTCAATATCAATAATTTGCCCTTTACGAATACCATGACTGGCAATATCTCCCACACCGACAATTTGTGGAACTTTTGTATCATCAGCGCCCATGACGCCAACAACAGTTCTGACTCGAGTACTACCAATATCTATAGCAGTTATGACACGCTCTTTAGCCATTCGAAGTAAAATAAAGAAAACGACCCAATGCAGGACTCAGTATAGGATAAAATTTTCAATAGTCAATTAACTCACGGCTTCTATATGTGCTAAACAATGGTGAATACTTCGGAAAGGCTTCTAATAATCTTTTGTGCATGGTTAACATCTTTTTTTCATCCCCCATCTTTTCATGATCAAATCCCCACACATGCAGCATGCCATGCGTCACCAAAAATACTATTTCTTGATCGATATCATGACCCAACTTTTGTGCCTGCTTTTTTGCTATCGACTGACACAGAAATACAAACCCGAGTTTATGACCAATCTTGTCTTGACCAAAATCTAGTGAAAGCACATCCGTAGCCTTATCTATACCCCGATGCTTTCTGTTGAGAGCCCTCATATGTTGAGTCGAGACGATCACCACATTCAATAAACCAATGACATCCTTACCCATCAACAAACAAACCTCATACCAGCAAGTTTTAAGTACTTTCCTGATATGAGGTGAAAATGCACTCAAAGGAACAAATTCAATCGCGGATCTCTTCTTTGTCATAACTACATTTCATTCGCTTCTATTGCCTTCTTCTGCTCACGGTATATTGCACGCAATTTCTGCTGGCGCTTGGTCAATTTACTCGCATAATACTTACGTGATCGCACACGGTTCAGCACACCGTCTTTCATAACCTGCCGACGAAATCGTCCCAACATTTTTTCTACTGATTCGTTATTTTGACGCAAAACATATGTCATTTAAAATACCTCCTTTCGAAACATGTTAATAATGCAACAAGATAGTACTGAAAAGAGGCCCTAAACTCAAGGCGAAGATGCAGATGGAGATGAAGGCTTCTGTTTTTTTCTGTTCCTTCATCTTCTTCCTTCATCTTCATCTTAAGCTACCAGCCTAGCTTTTTCCCTCCCAGCAAATGAAAATGCAAGTGATGCACTATTTGTCCGCCGTCTTTACCATTGTTTGTCACCACACGAAATCCTCTTTCATCAATCCCTAATTTTTTTGCTGTTTCTGCTATAGATAATAAAAGATGTCCCAGCATTGATTCATCGCCCTTATCTGCATGTACGAGACTTTGAATGTGCTTCTTTGGCACAAACAGAATATGTACTGGTGCCGATGGAGCTCTATCTTTGAAAGCCAAAATCTGATCATCTTCATAGACGATATCCGCTGGTATTTCCTTTTTGATAATTTTACAGAAGATACAGTCCATAGAAATTTAAAGTGTAAAATGTAAAGTTTAAAATTATAATATAGAATCTAGAATCTATATACTATACTCTTCACCTATTTTCTACCTCTTTAACTACTCATACTACTACCTCTATTCCTTATTTCTATGTTATTTTCCAATTGTTAATTTTCAATTGTTAATTGTTAATTATTTATGAGTTTCGTTCATCTCCATGTTCATAGCCATTTCAGCCTTCTTGATGCGCTTGGTTCACCATATACTTTGGTTAACAGAGCGAAAGAATTGGGCATGAAAGCCATCAGTATCACGGACAATGGGGTTATGTACGGCGCCGTAGATTTCTACCAGGCCGCAATTGGCAGTAGCATCAAGCCTATTATAGGCGCGGAAATGTACATCGCTCATCGTTCACGATTCGACCGTGCAGACTTAGAAAAAAATCCACATCAACTAGTTTTACTTGCCTATTCTGATACGGGATATCACAACTTGATGACTTTAGTAACCAAGGGACAACTCGAAGGCCTTTTTGAAAAACCCATGATTGACTGGGAACTGCTCAACGAATTTCACGAAGGACTCATCGCATTAAGCGGTGATCATACGAGTGAAGTCAGTAAAGCGCTTCTGGCAAACAACTATAAAGAAGCAAAGAGAATTGCGCAGAAATATGAAGAATTGTTTGGAAAAGATAACTATTATCTGGAAATCATTCGACATGGTCTGGAAATAGAAAATGGTTTAAATCCTCAATTAATTACGTTGAGTAAAGAAACAGGCATTCCTCTTGTCGCTACCAACAATTCTCGATACCCCACTTTGAACGATCGGGATGCCCATGACGCTTTGATCTGTGTCAAAAATCAAAAACTCGTCAGTGATCAAAACCGTCCCAAGTATGAAGGCGATCATTCAATACTCGGTGAAGAACAGATGCGTCAGCTTTTCAAAGATATTCCCGAAGCCTGCGACATCACAGGGGAAATTGCGAATCGATGCAATGTAAAAATCCCTCTTGGACAAAACCTTATTCCTGCTTTTCAATGTCCACCCGGACTCACAGCTGCCGAATATTTACGAGAATTATGCATTGAGGGATGCAAAAAAAGATATGGTGATCCTCTGAGTGAGAAAATTCGGAGACAACTCGATTATGAATTGGGGGTAATTAACAAAACAGGATTTCCTACATACTTTTTGATTGTGTGGGATTTTATCAATTGGGCCAAAAACCAAGGCATTGCTGTCGGCCCCGGGCGAGGTTCCGCCGCTGGTGCGATAGTAACGTATTCTCTTGCGATCACTGACATTGACCCTCTCGAATATGACCTGGTCTTTGAACGCTTCCTCAATCCCGAACGTGTTTCACCTCCGGATATTGATATTGATTTCGCCGATGATAGTCGTGAACAAGTAATCAATTATGTAGTTGAAAAATACAATCGCGAAAGTGTCGCGCAGATCATCACTTTTGGTACTATGGGAGCCAAAGCTGCTATCCGTGATGTTGGTCGTGTACTCGGCTTTGGCTACAAAGATGTGGATACTTTAGCCAAGCTTATTCCCAGCAAGCCCGGTACCAAGCTCAAAGATGCTCTAGAAAAAGAACCTCTGATCAAAGAATCATTAGAAAAAAATCCCGCACACAAACAGATCTGGGAAATGGCTAGTAAACTTGAAGGTGTCGTACGGCATGCATCCACTCATGCCTCTGCAGTGGTCATTGCTGGTGAACCACTGGTCAATCACACCCCCCTACAAAAA
>Ga0209641_10002121_pt1 | contig 17222 bp, 33 predicted proteins | sample RifCSP16_1_FD_184022 | JGI IMG/M metagenome (GOLD analysis project Ga0209641, IMG submission 184022) | Soil microbial communities from Rifle, Colorado - Rifle CSP2_sed 16_1 (SPAdes) (version 2) | ecosystem: Environmental > Terrestrial > Deep subsurface > Rock core/Sediment | place: Rifle...
CCAGTACGGCTAGGATCGTCGCCACGCGCGTTACAGAGCGCCTGAGTGTCATTTCGCTACCTCGACCTTGCCACGACGCGAAGAAATTCTGATTTTTGTACGTCCCGTGCTGCGGCCCATGCTGCGTCCCATGGTGCGTCCCGTGCTGCGGCCCATGGTGCGTCCCGTGCTGCGTACCGTGCTGCGTCCCATGGTGCGTCCCGTGCTGCGGCCCATGCTACGGCACATGGTGCGTCCCGTGCTGCGGCTAACTCTTCATTTGTGGCCTCGCCATTAGCATGACGCTCTGCTACGTCGATGGCTGCAATAGATCGTTTGTCGGTCATCAAGTGTTGTACCTGACGCGCACACCAGACAGCGAACAAGCGCCATTCTTTCGCGTATTGAGGCTCGGCGCGGCAAGCCCATAGAGCATCATCAATGCCGTTTATGCGCACGATTTCAGAGTACGGAAGCGGCTCATCATCGGCTTTTGTCTTACCCAACCCAGCTAGGAGCTTTGTCCAGCCTTCTGAGCAAGGATTGCAAGCGCGGATACGGTTCAGTGTCGTAGTAATCATTTTGCCACCTCGACCTTACAGATTCGCCCGAAACAACCCCGCGCCATGTCCCGCGCTTGCTGGCGTGAATAACAGACCATGATAGGCTCGCCCGTTGTGGCGTCTACGATGATCCAGTACAGAATATCTCCGGTTTTCATACCGCCACCTCTTGAGCATCAGACGTTACAAGTTTGCTGGTCATCCACGAGGGACGGGCCATCAACTTTTCGTCTACACGTAGCGGCATGATGACTCCTGCAAAGTCGCTGCATCCGCCGATGGTGACAAGTGCAGCCGATCCGGGAACGTCGTGGTGGATGATAGGCGGCTCCTTTGTTCCCATAGCCTTGGCGGCTTTCTTGAACCGCATAAGTAGCTCAGGGTCAAATTGTGCCGCCTCGCCTTCCGGTTCCTTGGTGGGGATAACCCTGCGGTAGTCCGGGAACTTGCCGTCGATAGGCTCAAACGGCAAGCGCGCGCCGTTGGATACCATCGTCCACTTACCATCATCCAAGAACAAAGAAACGTGGTTTTCGCCCTTGGGTAGAAATTTGAGCGCCGAGGCGATGACCGAACCCGGCACGATCAGCGAGATTTCAGGGCATGCAGCCATACCGTTCATCTCTGTGCTTCGTACAACGGCCAGAACATGCCAATCTGTTGCTGCCATGCGTGTTTCAGTTGCGCACGCCTCGACATATACGCCGTTCAAATAATAGCGGATGTCCTTTGTAGACGAAAACAGGGAAACAGCGCGAAGTTTTGCCGCGTCAAGCTGAATTGTTGCGTTCATAGTGAACTTCTCCTAGTAGGTGTCGGCAGTGTTGCCGTGTATGCGCGCCCGTACAGGCTCACGCATAGGCTGCAACGCTTAGAACTTGGCGTACACGAAGCCGGTAGAAGTCTCGCCGACGATAGATGTGTGATTCTCCAAGTATTCGCGTACAGCGTCCTCTTTTTCGTCGTCGTCACAATCGGACAAGTCGATGCTGTAATCAGAGGCGATCTCGTCCGCCGAACCTTCTGCGTAGTCGCAGCACAAGGCGATCACGTCCAGTTCCATGCCGCCGTTGTCCGCGTTATCGCCGCCCTCGATCTCTTCCAAATACTCAAACAGGCATCCCAGAGCCTCGTAGCTGAACTGGTCGCCGCGTCCGCAGTTACGGAAAGCATCACGGAAAGCGGATTCATTGACAGTCTGAAACATGGTTGTATCTCCTAGAGAGTGTGATTGTGTAGAAAGGCTATGCAATGGCCGTGCCAAGTTAGGCGTCATCGCTAGAAATGGACTTGTTGAACTCGCAAAGGTAGACCAGCGCGGTCTGTACCTTGTATCCGGCAGCTAGTGCCTTTTCAGCATTGGATCGCTCATAAAGCTCCGTAATGCGGCCAGACGGTGAAGTGACAATCCAGCTACCACAGTGCGGTTCAAGCTCCGGTATCGCGCTCATGCCATCACCGCCCGCGCCAGCAAGGCAAACGCCACAAGGTCAAGAACAAGGGCCAGCACAACAGGCCACGGTGAACGGGGAATGTTGCGGTCTGTCTGATACATGTCTATCTCCACTTGTAAGTGATTCCAGTCAAACCCACGCCGTAACGTGGGCTTGGCTTGTGTCACTCTTGCGCAGCGCCAACGGCGGCCAGAAAGCGCACGCGGTCGAAGCGTGGATTGTTAGCTGCAAGCGTCCGAGCGATCGCATAGGCCGTGTCTTTTGCGCCGATCAACTCACCGGCTGCCGTATGACTTTCCGGAAACTTGTTGAAATACTCCCGTGCTTTGACGATCTGATCCGCCAAGCTTGCAGCTATCGTGATGTAATCTTTCTTTGACATTGCCATCGTCTTTACTCCGTGCCGGAACATCTCCGGCTTCGATATATCTAATGCAGATGCCGTGCCATCCATGCCAACCCACGCGAACAATCTTCAACTATTTTGCGAAAGCGTTATGTATCAATGGCTTATGATGTTCAAATGCGACTAAATGGACGTATTTCGCGCCCGTGCCTTGTTGGCATGATCTTTGACAGGTATGACTCTAAGCGTCACAACATGCCGTAAACGTCACAATGTGACCATGAGTGTCAGTCATCGGTTGATTGTCGATTGATTGTCTACACCCCAGCGCCCCCGGACCTGCCTTTGATCCTCTACAAGTAAGGTAACAAGGGATAGACCTGTAACCCCTTCACCTATCCCTTATCAATACCTGAACTGTGCAGTTCACTAAATAGATGTGGTAACGTCTGCGACATGAACGCAAACATTGACGAAAGCCGAAAAGAACCCAGCCAATACCTTGCAAAGGATGGGGGGTTCAAGAAAGGCAATCCGGGCAAGCCTAAGGGTGCGAAGGACAAGTCAACCCGTGGTATCCGTGGGATGATCTTGCAAGCCCTAAGCAACGTCGGTGGCGTGAAGTACTTGGAGCAACAAGCGAAGGATCAACCCGTTGCATTTCTTAGCCTTGTGGGCAAGGTGTTGCCGCTAGACGTGACCAGTAGCGATGGCAGCATGCGGCCTGTCGTGGCGTTGTACATGCCGGACAACCGCAGGGACGGGGATAGCGCAAGGGTGATCGAGCATGCGCCTGCACGGGCGTTACAGTGCGATGTAGAGGCTACTGCGGACGATACGGTGGCAGGTCAAACGCCAGCGCAGCCAGAGCTAGAGCCAGCATCGGCGGACAAGCCCTAGAACCATCCTCCCATCGTGCGACGGTCATACGATTAACGCCCAACAGTGCCGCTAGTGCGGTAGCTGTCAGGCGTCGATTGGTTCGGAATTGGCGTAATTGGTCACTGGTCATGCTGCCAACGGTAGCAGGTACCGTCGGGCTAGAACAACATTCCGTCGCAATCAGGGGCAAATCCGACTAAATGGACGGTTATGCTGTCACTTGCGGACAGACTCAAGCGTTCTGCGCATGCGTACGATAGCGTTAGGGGCCAGCCTGTCACTGTAAAAACCGCCGTCAAACGCAATCCATGCCTTACGAACGTCATCATCGGTTACCGTTCGGCAGTAGGGGCAGCCGATAGGATTCAGGCCATCGTCAAGCCAAGTACACCCGCAGTTGTCGCAGTGTGTCGCACCTTTGCATGTCATGTCAGGCCCCAAGCCAATTGGCAGCCGCGTATGCGCCGCGAATGTAATGTGGAATCACACGATCAATCGTTACCCATGCGCCAGCGCGTCTAACCTGAAGGTAGCGGCTTCCCGTGGCGTCGTTGCGGATCATTCGATAGCTGCCCGCGTAGGTTGTGGCATTCGTTGTGTATCCGATGAGCGTGCTCATGCCGTCATCCCCTTCACCCATGCCACGACACGCCCGATCACGCCCACCTTGCCCGACGCCTTGATAGCGGCGTACCGTGCCAGTTGCTCACGTTGTGCTGCGATGCGTGCCTTGTCCGATGCCGTCTGGCGTGCGGTGTCACTCAATGCGGCGTGTGCGCTGTGATCGTTCATACCGATGCCTTCGCATTGAACGCTGCGACACTAGCGGCATGGCGTGCACTGGCTGCTGCCGAGCTGCGCGCTTGGCACTCGTGGCAATATGCTAGCCAGCCAGCGTCTGACGTGTCGTACAACTCGACATCGTGCGCGCCATTAGCCAAGAGCCACTGTCGAGCTACTAGCTTGCTTGTCGGTGTCACTTCGCGGATACGTTCACAATCGCTCATGTCATGCACTCCAATCGCCGCACCATTGCGGCTTCACTGTATATAAAGCACATGCCGTGCCAACTGCCACGAATCCACAAACATCCGCGAAAACCCATGTGCAGCACCATCGGTCAGTAAGCGCAGGCCAGCAGCCAACTAAGCAAGCGTGGCCCTCAACGTCACAATCCAGCGCATCACGTCACACTGTGACAATCCTCGGCATATGCCATGAGACCTCCATAGCAGCCCTGTAAGCGCTTCCGACCCCATACCCTACCCTGACCCATGCCTAACGGCTCAGGGGACGGTGTACGTCAGTTATGTGAGGCCGATTCGATGTGCCTGTTCATCACCTACCGCAAATTTACACAAAACCAATTCGTTGACATACACCCGCATATCGCCTACCGCAGAATTCACTAAACTCGAACTGTTGATATACGAAACAGTAGTCTGCCTAACTGCAAGACAGATCAGACTTGTTGACAATCTTACGCTGTATGCGTTTCCCATCTCGTCTGATGCTTGAGAGTGATCCTTGCATCTTTGCGACGAGGTTCTGCGCTTGTGCTGGGGTGAGAATCTTGTAGTCAGCACCAATGAATAGCCATATGTTGCCGTCTCTTACGATGACTTCGGGCTTGAGTTTCATGTGCTGGCTCTGTGTTAACGGTGTGTATGGAGGGATTTGCAGGATATTCAGGTGTTAGGTGTCAGTTTGCAGCAATTTCCAAACGGCATATCTTTTGCTACGCAGGTGCATTCTTCCGGCTCTCGCCGTAAATGTCCGGTCTGCTCAAGCCGCATATTCGGAGCGCATCCATGCATGCTTCCAATGTCCACGCTAGCCACTGCCCCATCACTAGATAGTCCAGTTACCATGCCAAGCCACATAGGCTTCCACTCGCCACACACATACACGCCAGTCCGTACCTTTTCTCCAACCTTTATCGGCTCGTACACTTACATTCTCCCCTTGATTTAGAAATTCACCACCTAACAACTCAATCCAGGCGCGACGCCTGCGGCGCGGCCTGATTTCCGGTGTTATGCCCCACGGTTGTTCCAGCCTCGCGGCGGGTCGCCCAGCGGGCAGTCGGTCGAGTGGTGACGCATCCCAAACCAAGTCACACCATGCGGGAGAAGCTTCGGGTCGCCGCTAGAGAGGTATTGCACCATCGCATTCGCCCAACGCACGATCTCGTCTTGGCCGTGAGGCGTGGTGTCGTGGTTGATTTCCAACATCGTCCGGTTGCTCATGTCATCTCCAGGCAGGTTTGTGTGGCATAACAAGGCGGTCAAGCCGACGCGCTCCGCGCGCGGCTTACCTCGTTGTTAGGCCGCATTGTTGGGTTCAAGGGAACGCAGGTGATCTACAAGCCAGTCAAAATCGACGGCGTAGCAACGGGTGCCTTTGCTATCCGGCAAGTCAACCGAAACGCTGATAACGTCGCGCTTGCGCCGGCCATTAAGAAATAGCGCCACCCGCAGGCCTGTCTCATTGGACACGACGAGCGCGTCTTTTTCTCGGCTAAAGTCGTATTGACCTCTCGCTTCCGCTCTTATCATTTCGTTCTCCTGGCGTTGCGTCCTAACACGTAGGTCGAGCCGACCGCTTTCAGCGGCGGCTCACCACTGGGTTATGCGGCTCGTCCAATGGCCTTGGACATTTCGTCACGACCGATTCCAAACTGCTCGGCCTCGGTCATAATCTGCTTACGCAATGTGTTCGCATTTCTGCTTATCGCCGCCATCTCCCTTGGGTTTGCCGGCAAGATGCTTCCTTCGCGGATCGGTCCGGTGCAAACCGTCCGGTCAAAGGCTTCCGCCTCCGCGTGGTATCGCTGCGCCAGCGCGCCCATCTTCAAGTCCCGTTCGGTTGGCTTCCACTCGCACTGGTATTCGTCAAGCATGACCTTCTCCATTTCGTGGCGCCGCATAACGCGTAGGTCAAGCCGATGGCGGTAAACCGCCACGGCTTACCACTGGGTTAGGCGTTTTCAATGATCGCCTCAATGTCGCCTCGGGTAAGTTCCTCTTTGCGCCAAAACTTGAGCGTAAGCGGGCCATCTGCGCTGTACATCATTTCGTAGTGCTCTGCTTCGGCGAGTGCGCTATCTGCGTCAGTGGTTGTCCCGCCTGCCACAAATTCGCCTTGCTGCTCCACTGCGAACTCATATTCAATTTCCATCTTCCATTTCCTCGTGGTAGTTCGCCGCCTAAGACTGCGGTCAAGTGGGCGGCTTGTTGTGTTGTTGACATTCTACCACTCTCGCCCGATATGTCAACACCAAGAAGGCGGCATGACCCCTCAAGGGATACTTGCCGTTAGGCATGCGTTTCCTTGATAGATGACCAGTCATTGTTGGCTGGTTAGCTTTTGCTGTTTGCCGTGAGCTTCGGTTTACTGAGGTGCTTGGTCTTTGCTTCGCCCTCACCCCCTGCCTCGCCCTGCCGAACCGCTCTTTGCTTCACGCTTGCCGGGTGCTCTGGGCTTGCCTCGTGCCGTGTCCGACACTTGCCTCATTTGCTATATCCAAGAAAGAGACAAGAAGGGCATCAAAAAACACACGGCATAACAATGGCTTACAAAGGCAAAATGTGCCGATAATGCAACGCGATGTGCCGGAGTTGTAACCTACCGTTCCATGTGTGTTACACTACAGGCATGGCAACCAAGACCCTTGATATACTTGATTCAGAGACTGGCGAGGTTGTCTCGGGTCAATTACGTATTGCAGCAAGGCCCAAACGAGTCGCACCGTTTCAGGAGTACATCGTGGTGAACAAGCACACTGATCTGAGCTACATCAAGCACGCAAGTACGCTTCGGGTATATCTGAAGCTTCAACACATCCTTGGTTACGAGAACGCCTTGGAGATCAACAAGACGGCTCTGGCTAAGGAGATGGGCATGAGCCGTCAGCAGTTCTGGCGGGCCATGACGGAGTTGCTTGAGGAGAAGGTGATTGAGGAATGCGTCACTGAAGGGCTTGCGATAACTTACCGGATGTCACCGAAGGTGATGTGGCGTGGCTCCGCTCACTCTTTCGACAAGGCGGTAGGCCGAGACATGAAGGCAAACCGATGATGGCAAATCCGTCCAAATAGTCGTATTTCGTTGACATACATCGTTAGCGTACATTAGTATTCATACAACACGGCCCCTCCCGCTTGCTGCAAGCGTGGTGCATCACGGCAGCAAGATAGCGGGGGGGTTCTTTGTGTCTGATGTTGATATTCAATCATCATTGACGTATCATCGCCCCATGACTATTCATCGTGACCCCAGCACCCCCGGACGTAAGCTGCTCTATCCCTTCTTCGAGACAGCTAACGGCACCCCATTCGTCGTACCACCTGAGTACGTCATCAAATGCCGCCAAGCCGCCTGCCACTGGGGCAAGCGTCACGGTGTACGTCTGTTGGTGCACAAGAAGGCAGGGCAACACATCTGCGAGAGGGTTGACTGATGAAGAAGCCTACATTCGTCGTGTACAAAGCTCTCGATGGCTGGAGATGGCACCTCATAGCCAAGAACAACCGTATCATTGCGGGCTCAGGCGAGGCTTACACGCGCCGCCACGACGTGTACCGGGCCTTGGATGCGGTACATCTGGCGATCTTCGATGCGGATGTGAAGGAAAAGCCGTGACATGAGTAACAGCCCTATTGAGATTCGCCCGCAGAAAGGACCGCAAGAAGACTTCCTTGCCAGCGACGCCGACTTTGTTCTCTTCGGCGGCGCTCGCGGCGGTGGCAAAAGTTGGGCACTTCTAATGGAAGCCGCACGCCACATCAACAACAAGAATTACAGTGGTGTCCTATTCCGACGCACCTTCCCCCAAGTCATGGCTAACGGCGGTCTTTGGGAGACGGCAGGGAAGATGTACCCGCTACTTGGTGGCAAAGCCTCGTTGACGCCCGTACCAACGTATACGTTCCCATCAGGCGCATTCCTGCGCTTCAGCCACATGCAGTACGAGAAGAACACCGAAGATTGGCGCGGATCACAGATAACTTTCATCGGCATTGACGAGATCAGCCATTTCACATGGAAGCAGGTGACTGCTTTGCTTGCATGCAACCGCTCTACGTCAGGAATAGCCCCACTACTTCGTGCAACGTGCAACCCTGACCCTGATAGCTGGTTGAGGAAGTTCCTTGGCTGGTGGATTGGTGATGACGGCTACCCCATCAAGGAGCGTGCTGGCGTCGTCAGGTGGATGATCGTTGTGAAAGACGAGGTTGAGTGGGGTGATACGAAGGAAGAGCTTATGGCTCGATTTGGCAAGGACATGCTCCCAGTCTCCGTAACCTTCATCCCATCGAAACTTGAAGACAACCAGATTCTTGTCAACGCCGATCCCGGCTACAAGTCCAAGCTGATGCTCATGCGTGACCACGAGCGCCTACAGATGCTTGGCGGCAACTGGGATGCTAAGGAGTCTGCGGGTTCGTACTTCCAAGACAAATGGTTCAGTTACATCGTCTCAATTGACGAGAATGGCTATCCCGTCTATGCGGGCGCAGACGGCCCAAAGCGCCCACCGTGGACGCCAGACAGCATCATCAACGCATTGACCGAGAAAGGCACAAGGTGGGTCAGGTATTGGGATTTGGCCTCTACAAAGCCTCATCCGGGAAACCCTGACCCCGATTACAGCGTTGGTGCATTGATAGGCAAGCAGAAGAGTGGCCGATATGTCATTGCTGACATCGTTCGCTTTCAGGGAAGCCCGCACACTGTTGAAGCCAACATGGTCGCCACCGCCAAGAAAGACGGAAAGAAGATCAAGATTGTGCTTGAGCAGGAGCCGGGATCGTCCGGCAAGATCGCTGGCGAGTACCTTGTGAGCAAATTGTCTGGTTACAACGCTCGCCTACTCCAGAAACGATCCTCAAAGGAAGAGGATTGGCAGGGACTATCAGCCCAAGCGGAGGCCGGTAACGTCGATATAGTCACAGCACCTTGGAATGATGAACTGATGAAGGAACTTGAGTCTCTTGGTGGCCCATGCCGCCACGATGACCAAGGCGATGCGTGTTCTGGCGGGTTCAACCAGCTTAATAATGGAAGTTCCTATACCTTGATGCACATTGGATAGGTGGCTACTTGCAAGTTAATCGAAGTTGCGTGGTATCCTCTGCCACCATGAGCGTAAAACTTGACGAAAATCTCACGGCGAAGACTCGAAAGGGTGATAAATCGTCGTCTTTTTCGTTTCAAGAACTTGGTAGTGCGGCGTAATGGGCAAGATTCATCAATTTGTTGATAATCTTGTCAACGTCGGCTTGCAGCTTAATTCGGGACGAGCCAAGTCCATCGGAACGCGCTACCAAGCCAGCCCACTAAGCGATGTTGAGATTACCAACGCCTACCGCTATGCGTGGTTGCCGCGAAAGGTGGTTGATGTCCCCGCTGAGGACGCTACCCGAGAGTGGCGGCAGTGGGATAACAAGAAAGTAACCGCACTTGAAGAGAAACTACGCCTCAAGCAGCGCACGTTCGAGGCATACCAGTCTGCCCGCCTGTACGGTTACGCCGGAATATACATCGGCACCAACAAGAAGCGTGTTGGAGCGCCACTGGACGAGTCTGAAACCATCCAGAGCCTTACGGTAGTCAACCACGACTACCTTTCGGTGAACGATTGGGACAACGATCCCACGAGCGAGAACTTCGGCAAGCCAAAGTACTTCCGCATTGGCAACCTTGACGTACACCCATCCCGCGTTGCCCTGTTTATCGGCAACGAGGTTCCGGGTGACAACAACTGCCTTGGCGATTCGGTACTTCAATCGTCCTACGATGCCCTGAAGAACGCTGATTCCGTCGCTGCAAACGTGGCTGAGCTGGTGTTTGAGGCGAAGATTGACGTAGTGAAGGTTCCCGGCCTGATGCAGAACGTCGGGGATCAGGAATACGTTGATGCCTTGAACAAGCGTATTGCACTGATGATGCAGTACAAGAGCGTCAACAACGCGCTGTTGATGGACTCGGAAGAGGAATGGGACCAAAAGCAGATCGTGTTCGGTTCATTGAACGATCTGCTGATGACGGCCTACCAGATTACTGCCGGTGCCGCCAACATCCCCATGACCCGCCTGCTTGGCCGCTCTGCTTCTGGCCTCAATGCCTCCGGTAACAACGAGATTCGTGACTACTACGATACGGTTCGCAGTATCCAGACGATGCAGCTTGAGCCTTCGTTGCTTCACCTTGACGAACAGCTTTGCCGTAACTGCAATGCACCGAACGCTGATTACACATGGGTTCCGTTGTGGCAGTTGGATGAGCAAGCGCAAGGGCAGACCAACCAATACAACGCTTACGCGATTGGCAATCTTGCCAAGTCTGGCTTGTTCACGCCCGAGTCGCTTGCGGAGGCCGCCGTGGCGATGATGGGGCGTAAGGAACTGAAGGTAGCGCCAGAGCCAAGACCCACTGCTCAATCACCTGACCCGTTGTTGCCTGACCCGAATGCTGTGCTGCCGCCTGACCCTACCGTTACAGCAACGAAAAAGTAATATAGGATACGCGCATGGACTTTGTTGATTCCATTCAAATTGCCGATGGCACCATGCGCCGCACGAAAGACGGCTACCTTGCCGCGACGGCGCGTGTCGCCCGTGGCAACAACGTGCAGAGGTATCTAGGATCGGAGATGGGCAAGCCAGATAAGTCGTTTGTTGACGTATACCGTCCTGATAGTGAGGTATTCGACAAGGAATCCTTGCATAGCTTCGCGCACCGTCCACTGACCAACGATCATCCGCATGAGGCGGTGACTTCCGACAATTGGAAGGAGCACGCAAAAGGCTATACGGGGGATCGTATTGCCCGCGATGGCGAATACATCCAAGTTCCTCTACTGATGACCGATTCCGACACCATCAAAGCGATGGAAGACGGGAAGCGCGAGTTGAGCGTGGGTTATCAGGCTGAAATCGAGTGGAAAGACGGAGTAACACCATCCGGCTTGCACTATGATGCGATTCAACGCAATATCCGTGCCAACCACATTGCCTTGGTAGACAGGGCGCGTGCTGGGCATGGAGCAAGAATTGGCGACAATCTTAAGTTACTCCAAGAATGCCCTGATTATGTAGAAAGGCTACTTGAGTTTCAAAAACGAGAATCTAGCACTCGTAAACTTGCTGGAGAACCAATACAGGAGCCGAACATGGCTGACAATCGAACGGTCGTCGTGGACGGCCTCACTGTGGAAACGACCCAGCAGGGCGCGGAGGTCATCAATAAGCTGCAAGGCTTGCTTGCTGACTCCAAGACCTCTCTGGTTACGGCCCAGACTGCGCATGACGCTGCGCTGGCTACCAAGGATGCGGAGTTGGCAACGAAAGACGCCAAGATCGCAGAGTTGGAGAAAGCGAAGATGTCTGACGCCGACTTCGACAAGGCCATTGCCGAACGCGCCGACCTGATTGCGACTGCGAAGTCCATCAAGGACGGCGAGTACAAGGGTTCGCCCGCCGACATCCGCAAGGCTGCTGTCGTGGCTGTGTTGGGTGATGAGGCGATCAAAGACAAGTCGGAGGCGTATGTTGATGCGCGCTTTGACATTCTTGCCGAAGATGCCAACAAGGCTGATCCGGTTCGCAAGCAGCTTGCCGACGGCAAGAAGCATGAAGTTGTAGATTCGCAGACCGCTTACGACGAGCGTATCTCGAACGCTTGGAAGAACAAGGAGAACACCAATGGCTGATACCATTCTCACTGATGTCGGCGTAGCTGGCGGCATCGCGGACATGAGCGCCGCAAACCTTCTCAGCCGCACGGTTGAGGACTCCGCTGGTATTGCCTTTGGCTTGCCGGTCAAGCAGGGCACCAATGACCACGGCTGCACGGCTGGCCTTGCTGCGGGCAACTTCATCGGCATCACCGTTGCCGAATCGCCCAAGTCGCAGTTCAATCAGTACGACGATGCCCGAGTCATGGACTTCGGCGCGATCTGGCTGACTGCTGGTGGCACCATCGCTGCTGGTGACCCGATCATGTGTACTGCCGCTGGCGTATACAATAAATACGTTGCCACCACTGCGAGCAACTTCAAGCTGGACGGCTACGCCGAAACCAGTGCTTCGTCTGGCGCGTTGTTCAAGCTTCTGTTGAACAGCACCAACGCCGTTGCGGCATAAGGAGAGTCACATGCCTATCAATCTGAATGACGCAACTGCCGTCGAAACCTACCTTCAGGGTCAAACGACCCGGATTGAGCGAGTTGTCAACGAAAGTGTGACTTCTGGCATCCTGTACCCGCAGTTCTTGCCGGTGATTACCGCTGGCAACCCGTGGGCACCTTCGACCACCTTCGTCTCTGCGAATCATCAGGGTCAGGCGGGCTACATCAACGGCAACGCCGATGACGTGCCGATGGCTGATGCTGGCTTGGATGCGACTGTCCAGCAGGCTTACATGGGTGGTATTGGCTACGGATACGGCCTTGAGGAAATCAACGCCTCGCGGCTTGGTGGCTTCAACCTTGCTGAAGAGAAGGCGTATGCCGCACGTCGCGCCTATGAAGTGAAGATCGAGGACATCGCGTTCAACGGCGATGCCGCCAAGGGCTTCACTGGTCTGAAGGGTGTTTCCGCCTCCACCGCAACGCCTTTGGGTAGCACCATCACCAAGTGGGTTGCTGGTACGACCACCGCCAACCAGATCGCTCTTGACCTTGTTGGGCTGGTGAAGAAGACCGGCGCTGGTAACGTCCCGACTGCCGACACCATCGTCATGGATGACGCGCAGTTCGACATTGCCGACACCACGTTCTTTGCGAACAGCAGCATGACCGCCATTGACTACCTGCGTCGGAAGTATCCGTCGCTGCGCATCACGGGTGTTGTTGGGCTGACCAACAGTTCCAGCAAGTCCCTGTACATCGCCTACCGTCGCTCCCCGGACGTGATTGCCTTGTACATCCCGATGCCGCATCGTTTCCTGCCCGTGTATCAGGCTGGCCCGCTGCGTTGGGAAGTCCCCGGTATCTTCCGGGTGGCTGGCGTCAACTTCAAGCGCAAGCAAGACATTGCTTTCGCACTGTCCACCTGATCTATGACCCCGTATGCGACCACGACTGACGCGGACAGCTACTTCGCTGCACGCGGGCAGACTCCTGAATGGAGTGCGATTGCCGACCAACCATCGGCACTCGTTCGTGCGTCGCAATACATTGACTTGCGCTATCGCTCGCGCCTTGGCACAGGACGATGGAAAAGCATGTTCTCCGGCTCACGGGCCGGGGGACGCGCCCAAGACCAAGAGTGGCCGCGTGTAGACGCGGCTGACTATGACGGCAACGACATTGACCCGTCTAGCATCCCACTGGAAGTCGTTAACGCCACGATTGAAGCGGCAATCCGTGAAGGTCAGAATCCCGGAAGCCTTCTTCCTGACTACAACCCTGCTGCTGACCGCCTGCCTACTTCGGTAGAGGTCTATCAGGCCGTGAAGGTTTCCTACGGTCAGAGTTTGACCTACAAGAACGCCACTAATGACACCCCCGGACAGTTGGATGTTTCTCCCACTGTGCCCATCTTCCCCGAAATCGACGCCATCATTGCGCCAGTTCTTACCGGCGTTGGTGGCATTGTTGCGATGAACGTCATACGGTAACGGAGGCAACACGATGTCAAACGAATACATCCGCAAGGGCAAAGGTTTCGCCTTCCGCGTCAAATCCGCCGCCACTGCTCCCGTCAAACCTGTGCCGACCGTCCGTGTGCCAGTGAAGGCACCTGAGACGCCCGTAGAGGACTCACAGAACGATCCTACGCCCGAGAGCCAAGATACACAGCCGTCGTACTTTGATCGCGTCAAAGGCCATTTCTCGGGCACTGTCGATCAAGACTGAACATGCCTGACTTCTACTCACAGATGCAGGGCATCGCCAAGCAACTGCTGACAGACTACAAGCAGGGCACGATGACGCTTGACGCCTACGCGGCAGGCTCCGGCCCCGTGTACTCACCCGGCCCGCCCACGTACACTCCGCAACCCTTCAACGGTGTAGCGCGAGGTACGAATGCTCAGGACTTGGCCGATACCATGGTGCAAGTGACTGATCTTGTCGTGACTATCCCCGCTGACACGCTCATCCCGAAGCTCACAGACCGCGTGACTATCGACGGCTCGCAGTACAGCGTCGTGAAGATCATCCGTAGCCCTGCGGCGGGGGCTGCGGTTGTTTGGCAGGTTACGGTGAGGGCGTGACGTGGCGGACTTCGGGTCACAAGTAGCGGCATGGACTACCAAAGCAAAGGCCCGCATGGTCTTTGTTGCACGGTACGCCTCTACCGAAACCGCCTTCGCTGCCAATGTATCCAAGCCAGAAGGCCGTATGCCGGTCTATAGCGGGTTCCTTCAAGCAAGCCAGAACGTAGGCTATGGCTCCATGCCATCAGGCCCAAGCGAAGGCCCAACACTTACGGCCACCGGCTTCAACTGGCATGACCCCATTGGTGATCCTAGCGTTGTTCCAGCAAAGATCGCCTCTTGGGACTTGTCAACGACGCTTTACGTTGGTTGGACAGCGCAATATGCGAACATCCAAGACAACAAGAACTTGTTTGTGAGCTTCGGCACACGCGACTGGCTAAAATATGTGTCACAAGGCGTAAACCGCGCTAAAGGAGCCATCGCGTGAGCATAACAGCAGACATTTACAACGGATTCTCAGCAAAACTAGAGGCTTTCGCTCAAACCTACAGCCCAGCTATACCGATTGGGTACATCGGCATTGATTTTGTACCGCCGAAGTCAGGTATTTGGCTACTTGTTTCATCTGTGATGAGCAGCGCAACTGACTTGGGTATGGAAGTAGGTGCTGACTTCACTGAGACCGGAACTCACAACATCATGGTTTATAGCCGTGAAGGTGAAGGAATTGAGGGCATCCTGGACATGGCAGAGGACGTAAGAGACGCGTTTACTAAGCGAAGCACGTTCGGGACTGCCTATGTCACTGACACGCCGAGCATCCGTGGCCCGGTGAAGGATGATCGTCTTGCCGCCATGCTTGTCCCGGTCCGCATTGACTGGCGGGTGGTGCGCTGATGCTTGCTGACCTCCCCGACAATCACCAGCAAGCCACGATGGAGCGTGCGATGGGGTTCTGCACACGGTTTAACCAAGCCATCGACTGTGGCGCACACAGAGGCATTGTGACGCGGCAGTTGTCTGAGAGTTTCCGTGATGTAGTGGCTATTGAGCCAAGCGAACTTGCCGATCAGATCACTGGCGCAACCGTCATCAAGGCTGCGTTAGGCAGCAAGCCCGGATTCTGTGACATGCACGACGGCATGCAGAACACGGGACAAAGGTACTGTGTCAAGGGTGACTCTGTAGAGGTCATCACGCTCGACTCGCTGCACCTTTCTCCTGACTTCATCAAGATGGACGTAGAGGGGATGGAGTTTCTTGCGCTGAAAGGTGGTGAGCTGACCATCCGCAAGTTTCAGCCAGTCATCATCCTTGAGGAAAACGGACTGAATCGTCGCTACGGCGTCCCCGACAACGGGTGCAAGCGCTTGCTTGAGTCATGGGGTGCCAAGATGGTTGCTGAGATTTGTCCGAACGGAAGGGGCAAGGATCAGATATTCACGTGGGAGCCAAGATGACTCCCGTCTGCGCCTTTGTCTCTGGTGGCGACTTCACCCACAAGCACGTTCAGGCGCTTGCTAGGCAGGTTCCCGGTCTTGTTTGCATCACCGCAGAGCATGTGCCAGACGCTCCTACGGTGACGCCTAAATGGCAGTGGCCGGGATGGTGGTGCAAGATGGCTGCGTATGACACTGACCTAATTCACGGCGACGTGCTGCTCCTTGACTTGGATACCGTGGTGCTTCGGATGCCCGAGATGCCAACGGTGACGACGGTGCTCAATGACTTTACACGCCCCGGTCATATCGGCTCTGGCCTTGTCTATGCCACTGAGGCCGAACGTAAGCGCCTGTACGGCATTTGGATGCAAAACCCTGACAGCCACATGGCACGGTGCACAACACCCCAAGCGTGGGGCGATCAGGGCTTCCTAGAGCCATTACTTCCTGACGCTGGACGCTGGGGTACGAATATCGTCAGTTACAAGCGTCACTGCCTTCATGGCGTCCCTGACCGTGCGGATGTCATCTGCTTTCACGGAAAGCCGCGCCCTTGGGATATTCCCAAGTTCAGTGGGTTATACGCATGAAGGCATTAGTCATCGGATGCGGTAAATACGTCAGGGCGGAACTTGACCAAATAGAACGCTCCGACTTCGACAAAGTAATTGGCGTCAACCGAGCTGCCGAATTGTTTGGCCCAGTTGATATTCACGTCAGCCTTCACCCAGCTATCTACGCCAAGAAGAAACAGGCTTATTTCGTCAGCTTTGTTCAAATCCCCGGCGTGGATGAAGTATTCGATTACGTTTGGCCTGAAGCTAAATCAGACGATGGGCATCGTAGCGGGTCAAGCGGCCTGTATGCAGTCAAGTACGCATTGGAACGTCTTGATTGTCAACAAGTTGTACTTGCTGGGGTCGGCATGGACAGCGCGCCGCATGTGTATAACAATTACGCATGGAAGCAAGCTGAAGGTTTCCGCCATACTTGGGGAAAGGTTTATCCAAGACTGGCCGGGAAAGTGGTAAGTCTTGGTGGTTTCACCAGAGAGTTGTTAGGTACTTACAATCCGCCGCGCAATGTGGCAACACACACAAAGAGGTAACGCATCATGGCACAGGCACCGTATACCCTTGTAGGCGCGACGTTTGGTATTTCCAGCACAGCGCAGAACGCCGATATGGCGGGTCTTTCGCCCGGCTTCGACTCCCTTACTTACATCAACATTGCCAATGTCGGCAACATTGGCGAGTACGGTTTCAAGACCAACATGGTCAGCTACCCGACGATGGATCGCAGCATCATCCTGAAGGCGAAGGGCAACACCGATGGCGGCTCTGTCTCCATTCAGTGTGCTGATGCTGCTGGCGATGCTGGGCAGCTT
>Ga0209641_10002122_pt1 | contig 17216 bp, 11 predicted proteins | sample RifCSP16_1_FD_184022 | JGI IMG/M metagenome (GOLD analysis project Ga0209641, IMG submission 184022) | Soil microbial communities from Rifle, Colorado - Rifle CSP2_sed 16_1 (SPAdes) (version 2) | ecosystem: Environmental > Terrestrial > Deep subsurface > Rock core/Sediment | place: Rifle...
GACGCCGGCACCGGTGGAAGCGACGGTCCGCGGCCTGGAAGAAATTGGCTCCAACTTTGTGCGCCTTTCGGGTCCGCTCAAGGTGAAGAGAGTGGTGCCAGTACACAACTATACGGGCGTACTGCCATTCCAAGGCTCGATCGATTTGGGCGACCGCGAGGTCATGACCGTAACGGTCAATGACCCCACCGTCTCTGGCGCGATCCGCCTTCGGGGCGCGGTCTACGACGAGTACGGAGGCGGGGGCTGGAAAGCAGGCGGTCGGACGAGCGTAGACCTGCCGGCGTACATCGAGGATAGCCTGAAGGCGGCGCTCGAGAACGGAGAAGCGCAAGGCAAGATCATCCCCATGACCGTCACGATCGAGCGCAAGAGCGTGGTGGGAACCGTGCTCTTTTCGCCGGGTGAGCCTGTCGCGACCAGCCTTCAATCTTTCGAGATAGAGGTGCCTTCATCCGGTTTCGAGGTTATCCCCGTGCCACTCGAGGACGGCGGCGAGAGGCTGGCTCTAGAGGATATCTTAACGACTGTAGTCCAGCAGAAGCTAGGCGAGGAGTTCGTGGGGTTGACTGCCTCGCGAGAAGAGCGAAGCGACCTGGTCCACATCGGCGTGATGAGGGTAAACGGCGACTCGCTGCCCGACTCATTGGTGGTTAGGCCCTCGAGCCGCCTGGGGGAGGGCCGGTCGTATACGATTTCAGGTTTCTTACCGATCGTGCCGCCCGATGAGCTGCGCGCTGCCAGCATAGATGATCCGGCGTGGGTGCGGGAGCAGTATCTGCAACTGCCAGAGGGGTTTCCGGGGCGGGTATCACTTCTCGCCGCTGACATCGCGCAGGACGGAGGCAATCGGTACGACAAGGCGTTCTTGCTGCAGGAGTACTTGCGGCAGTTCCCGATCGATTTCGACATCGCGGACACGCCGCCCGGCCGAGACACGGTGGACTATTTCTTGTTCGATTCGCAGCGGGGCTACTTCGACTACCACGCCTCGGCGATGACGGTGATGCTGCGGACGCTGGGCATTCCCTCGCGCCTGGCGGTCGGCTTCGTCATCGATGAGGCGGACAAGAACCTGGAGAGCGGGTCGTACTCCATCCGCGACCGCAACTCTTACGCCTGGACAGAGGTCTACTTTCCGGGCCACGGCTGGATCGCGTTCAACCCATCGCCGGACCGCCCCGAGGCGCTGAACCCGGTGATCGAGGAGACCGCTGAGCCCGACGAACCGCTGACACTGGAGGACTTCCCCGGGCTCCCCGTGACAGCCGACCCGATCTTCGACATTCCGGCGGAGCAGGGCAGCGGCACGCCGTCCGTCCCTATCGCGCAGAGACGGGACTACAACCCGCTTCTTACGCTGGGCGTAGCGGCGTTCGTGGCGCTGTTGGGCGGCAGCGTCTTTCTGGGGTGGCAACGGTCTGTAGCCGGGCTACCGTATTCGCAACAGCTATGGGAGAAGACGGTCCGGCTGGCGACGTGGGCCGGGCACGGCCCGCGCACCGGGCAGACGCCGGCGGAGTTCGCCCGCAGTCTGGAGTGTGGCGTTCGGGATGCTCCAGACGTGTCGATCCTGGCCGGCGCGTATAACCGCTCGCGCTTTGGCCGACGGGAACCGGAAGAGGGGAGGGCTGCGCTGACTGAGGTCTGGTCGCCGCTACGAAACGCTCTGCTTGGGGCGATAGTCCAGCGCATCACGAGGCGCGGGCGGGGCCGGAATCAGGACGGGGACTGAGCCAAAGACAAGACCGGAGCACGTTGCCGCAACTCCGGTCTTGGGCGCTCGAGGTTTGACCTGCGAGGCCCCCATTCGCGCACCCCCTCGCGAACGTAGTCCGATTATAGTCAACGCCTACGCGGGTGTGGAATACCTATTCTTAGGTACGGCGCCCGACGCCGCAGACGAGGCTCATGGCGACCAAGGGAAAGACGCGCCGACGTTGGGCTCAAGAATGGGCCCTAGCCTACCGGAAGGGAGCCCGGCGCGGCCGCAAACGCTCCTAAGTCGCCGCCGGAAGCTGAGGGACCTTCGACCAGAAGTACTGGATGGAATTCATCACGGACACGAACTGCTCCAAGCCGGTGGGCTTGGTGATATAGCAGTTCGCATTCAGATCATAGGCCCTTTGTACATCGCGCTCATTCTCTGAAGTGGTGAGTACGACGACTGGGATCAGCCTGAGCTCATGGTCCGTCTTGATCTCAGCGAGCACCTGGTGTCCGTCTTTGCGGGGCAGGTTCAAGTCGAGCAAGATCAGGTCCGGACGAGGGGAGCCGGCGTACGAGTCCAGCCCCTGCAGGTAACAGAGCGCCTCGACGCCGTCTTCGACGACAGTGAGATTGTTGGCGACCCGGCAGTCTTTGAGCGCCTCCACCGCCATGCGCACGTCCCCCGGGTTGTCCTCCACGAGGAGGATCTCGATGGGCCTAGCGTCCGGGTGCTGGTCGCCCAGAAGGCTCATCGCGACGGCGAGGTCGCGGATTCTAGCGCTCATTGTCTGTTACCCCCCTCTCAGTCGGGAGCGTGAAGTAGAAGGTGGTGCCGTGGCCGGCCTGCGATTCGAACCAGATGCGGCCGCCGTGCCGCTCCACGATCTTTTTACATATGGCGAGGCCGAGGCCCGTCCCGGGATATTTGCCCCGGCCGTGGAGCCTCTGGAAGATGGCAAACACCTTCTCCGTGTAGCGTTGATCGATGCCGATTCCGTTGTCCTTTACGGAAAAGTGCCACATGTCCGCCTGCCGGACCGCATGGACATCCACACGAGGTGGCTCGTCGCCTTTGAACTTGAGGGCGTTCCCGATCAGGTTTTGGAACAGGTGCTCAAGCTGAGACGGGTCAGCCATCACCGCCGGGAGCGGCCCATGGGTCAGCGTGCCGCCGCTCTCCTGCACAGCGAGGCTCAAGTTGGCAACGGCGCGATCGAAGGCAGCCTTAGCGTCCACTAGCTCGAGCGTCTGTCCATGGGGGCCGACGCGGGAGTACGCAAGCAAACCGCGCACGAGCTCCTGCATCCGCTTCGCCCCTTCGACAGCAAAGGTGATGAAGTCGTCTGCGTCCGCGTCCAGCTTGCCTTTGTACCTGCGTTGAAGCAGATCACAGTAGCCGGTGACCATGCGCAGGGGCTCTTGGAGGTCATGGGAGGCCACGTAGGCGAATTGCTCGAGGTCCGCATTAGAGCGTGCGAGCTCTTCCGTTTGGCGGGCGAGCGCCTCGGCGCGCTTGCGGGCGGTGACGTCCCGCGCGATCGTGGACGCGCCTGTGATTACCCCATCCGCTTCGAGAATGGGTGAGGTGGTGAGAGAGACCTCGACCTGGCTGCCGTCCTTACGCATACGAACGGCCTCGAAATGGTTGACCGTTGCACGCGGGGTTTCGTTATCGGGGACGGCCGGCTCCTCGCGGCCGCCTGGCGGGGCAAGCATTGTAATCGGCTGTCCGACAGCCTCTGCCGTGGAGTAGCCATAGAGGCGCACGGCGCCCTTGTTCCAGTTTGTGATCGTACCGTCAAGGCTTGTGCCGATGATGGCATCATCGGACGACTCAACGATGGCGGCGAGGCGGGCGCGCATCGTCTCTGCTTGCTTGCGCTCGGTAATATCATGGATAAAGGCGTTGAAGGTGTAGTCGTCGCCTACCTGAACGGGCGAGATCGTCATTTCGATCGGAAACTCCCGGCCACCCTTATCAATGGCGGCGAGCTCGATACGCCTGTTAAAGATAGGGACTTTGCCGGTCCGCAGAAAGCGTGGGAGCCCGTCCTTGCGCAATCTGCGGAACCGACGCGGGACAATCGTCTCGGTGAGTTTGCGGCCGAGGACCTCCTTGCGGGACCAGCCGAAGGTAGCTTCCGCCTGAGGGTTCCAGTCCACAACATTGCCGAACTGATCGATTGCGACGAAGGCATCATAGGCCGTGTTGACGATCTCGCGAGCACGCAGCTCGCTATCGCGTAGCTCCTCTTCGGCGCGCTTGCGCTCTGTGATATCGAAGACGGTGGAGCGCGTCATCACGAATCTGCCGTCGGCGTCCTTGACTGCGGAAGCGCTGAGAAGCGCGGGAAAGGTGGAACCATCCTTGCGCAACATCTCCACCTCAAGACCGCGCATCCAACCCCGCTTATAGAATCCCGCCAGCGATTGCCTGAAGGCCTTTCTGCCGGCCGGCGTGAGGAGATCGTTTATCTTCTTCCTGCCTATGACTTCGTTCCGCTTGTAGCCCAGCCACTCGAGTTCCGTGTCATTGATCCTCACGAAGAGTCCGTCCTTGTCGAGCGAGTGATAACCGCAAGGAGCGGCGTTGTAAAGGTCACGAACCTCGTCGCTGGCGACCTGAATAGCTTCCTCGGCACGTTTGCGCTCGGTGATATCGCGCCCGTGGATGTAGATAACCTTGTCAGAGGCGAATGGTGTGGCGTTCCACTGGGTCCAGATGGCCGAGCTGTCCTTGCAGAGCGTGCGCACCTCGAAGCCCTTAACGGAAGCGCCGCTGGCCAGGCGCTGGAGTTCGTTATAGGTCGCGTTCAGGTCCTCGGGATGAATGAGCTGCAGATACGGGATTGAGAGCAGTTCGTGCTCGTTGAAGCCCAGCGTACGGCCGAAGCTCTGGTTCACGCGCCTGAAGTCACCGTCAAAGCCAACGATCGCGAGCATGTCATGCGAGAGCGTGAATACGCGGTCGATCTCATCTCTAGCGCGCCTGCGCTCGACGACGCGGCCGAGCGTCGTGCCGATCCCGGCCATGACTTCGAGGAGCGATTCATCTGGTTCGTGAAACCGGTCGGAGAAGAACTCCAACACGGCGACGACTTCTTCTCCGGCGAGCACGGGAAAAGCGAAAGCTGCCTTGTAGCCGGCGTTGCCCGCCTCCTCAGCGCGAGTCAATCCAGGGTCGGTCATATCCTTCGCCCAGGCCGGCTTGCCTTCGGCGAGGACGCGGCCGGGAAGACCAACACCGGGTGCGAAGCGCATCTGTTCCGTAGCGTCGCGGAACGGGCGTGTACGCTCGGCGGTGTCTCTGCACCAGATGCCGGAGGATACGAGCCCGCCACCGGCGTCTTCTGCCAGGATATAGGCGTGGCCTGCGGGCCAACCGACATGGGCGCAGACACGGCTGAGCGTGAACTTGATTACGCTCTTGAGACTGGTCGCTTCGTTCGCAGCGACGGCGACTGAGCGTAACAGCTCCATGAGGGCATTGGTCCGGCGCAGATCTTCGGTCAGGGAGCGAAAATGCTCTTCACTTTGTTGGAGAGCCTCATCGGTGCGCTTGCGCTCCGTGATGTCTCTGATGACAGCCGTGATCATCTGCGGCCTGCCTGAAGCATCCCGAATGACAGAGGCGCTGAGTTCCGCCGCGAAGTGGGAGCCGTCCTGCCGGACCATCCGATACTCGACGTCGCGGACGCCGCCTTCGCGTACGGTGCGCAGGGCATTCGCCATCGCGCGCTCGCGGTCACCACCCGAGACGAGATCGAAGAAATTGCGGCCGACCAATTCCTCGCCGCTTTCGTACCCGTGCAGCGCGGCTGCACGGCGGTTGCAGAGGCTCACCGCGCCCTCGAGATCAGTAAGGACTACGGCGTCCGGCGAGACTTCAACGAGGCTGCGATAGCGTTCTTCGCTCTCGCGCAACGCCTCTTCAGCGCGTTTGCGCTCGGTAACGTCTGTGAAAAGCGTGGCCTGATATTGGTATCCGTTCTGGCGCACCGTGAAGTGACGGACGTCCACCCACCTTCCGTGAGCGAGCTCGACGGCGCCCTCCGGCAAGGTGGCGGACAAGCGCGTGGCGGCGAGTTGGCGCGTCCAGCCGGTAATTCTTTCGGCGGCAGGGTTCCAGCCCACGAGGTCGCCACCCGCATCGTGAAGGGCCAGCCCATCTCGCATCGCGTCCACTGTCCCTTCGGCCAGCTTCGATAGGCCACCCAGGTCCATCACCTCGGAGAGCCTTCCGCGGCGGGAGGTCTCTGCCAGAACACCTTCGTTCAGGACAACGGCGGAGGCGAACAGACCCATGTGAGCCACCCACCAACGTCCTTCCCACGGAGCCGAGAGCAGGAAGAGCGTACTGCCCAGCGTGAGCGCGGAGACCGCTCCGATGACATAGATCAGGAACGGCCGTCTCGTCTTCCACCAGACGCGATTAGCCCAGACGAGAGCGAGGAAATTGGCGGCGAGACTGATAGTTTCCAGCTGCCTGAGGAAGATTCTCGGAGAAGACTGATAGAGGTCCGCCGCCACGTTCAAATGAATCGCGACGTCTGCGGCGAGATAGAGGAGAACGACTCCCGCCGCCAGGGCCCAGGCGGGCAGGCGGGTGAGCGCGGGCAATTGGACACCGGCAACGGCGGCAATGACGGCGACAGCGAAGACGGCGCGCGAGAGCGGCCCGAATATCAGGTGGGTCGTATCCTGGCCGGTTGCATTCAGCAGGGCGTCAGGCGCATAGAGCACCGCCAGACCTGCGAAAGCGACGAAGAGCAGGAAGCTCTGACTGGACTTGTCCGCGTTGAACCGCCACCATGCCGTGAGTGCGGCGGAGCCGACAGCAGCGGCCAGTAAGAGCGCGAACGGCTCGTGAAGTGCTCCGTTGCGATAGACATGCGACCCGTAGGAGCTGAACGAGGCGACAGCAGCCAGACCGAAGCCAATCACGCAGAGTGAGCGCGTAACGGTTAGCGCGCTGAGCCAGGGGTTGAAGCGGCCGGCGGCGCGCTCTTCGGGCTGTGTGGGCGTTCGGCCGGGCGCTTCACCTTTCTGAGATGCAGCGGCGCGAGAGGGAGCGCGGGCGGGGCCGTCGCCGTTCTTCCGGGCTTGTCGCTCAGCGACGGACAGCGGGCTCTTCTTCACGTCGCGTTCTCATATTTAGGGCCCGGCGGCACGCTGATGTTGATCGGCCATCCCGGCGAACCGGTGCCTGGGATCGACCAGCCGGCGTGACTGGCCACAGCTGCCGGCGAAGACATCGTGATAGGGCTGGAGATCCGGCTCGAACGGCTGTCCGTGCGAAGAAGCCAGTCCGAGGGCCGAGCGCACTACAGACAGCGTCTCGCACCAAGACTCCATAACGCCTTCCAGGATCTCGATCGTGCGCGGGGCGAGGCGAAAATTCTCGTCATTGCCACCAACGGCAGCGCGCTTCCGGAACTCGAATATCGCGTCCTGACAACCGCGGACCAGATGGCTGCAGGCCAAATGGTGGGCTTTCAACTCTGCGGTTTCCTGATCTGTTAGGGCCGTCGGGAACGTCAGCGGGGACATGGGCCTCCTCCTTTCGCGGGCGAGCACAGCCGGCACCGCCAGTGCGGCGCAATTCGAGCCGATCGCATGGACAAACCTCTGCCCATCGCGGTCCGGTACCACGATCTATCACCTCACCTCGAGGTAGGACAGATGTCGCCTACTCCCAGCTTGCATTGTCTTCTGCCACTCTCGCCGGACTCTCGCCGAGCGGCAGGGGTCCGATATGCTTGGCAAATGCCAATAAGCGGCCAAAATACTCAAGCGAACCGAGCCGGCGCGCTGCGAAAGCGACCGGCCTGCGTCCGGTGGCGCTGGATGGCGTGCCGAATGCAGCGGACGAGTGATTCTCGGTCGGTCTGGCCCTTGATGAGGTAGTCCTGGGCACCTTCCTCGAGCGTCCAGGAGGCCATGGTCTCGTCGTCGAGTCCAGTCAGTACGATGATCGGGACGCGCGAAGCCTGGTCGTGAATCTCGATCAGGCTGCCCATACGAGGCTTGTCCGGCAGGACGAGGTCCAGCAGGATGATGTCGAACTGCTCCTCCGCGAGACGCTGGCGCGCCTGACTGAGGCGCTCAACGTGCGTCAGTTCGAAACGCGGCGCCTCCACCTCCGCCAGCGTTTCCCGGACAAGGCGGGCGTCGCCCGGATTGTCCTCCACAAGCAAGACTTTGATCGCTTCCTCGCTCATCTGCCAAGCTCCTTTCCTAATCGCTTCTTCCCGACCGCGCGACCGCGGCCGCCGATAGTCTTGTGGCGTTCGATCGCTTCGCACAGCATCCAGGCCAGCGTCTCGCCACTGACCTTGCCCTTGATTACGTAGTCTTCCGCGCCCTCGCTCAGCGCCCAGAGCCCGACGACATCGTCTTCGAGACCAGTGAAGACGACGATTGGTACCCTGGGCGCCTGGTCGTGGATCATCATGAGGGTGCCCAGTCGCTGACTGTCCTGCAGGAGCAAGTCCAATAGCACGACGTCATAGGCGTCCTGCTCCAAGCGCCGAAGCGCCTCCTCGAGACGTTCGACGTGGGTTAAGTTGAACCGCCCGGATGGCACTTCCGCCAGCGATTCCCGGACAAGACGGGCGTCTCCCGGATTGTCTTCTACCAGCAGCACCTGTATCGGCGTCGCATCCATTCCCCCGCATCCTTTCCCAGGCTGGTCAGCCGGCCGGCAGCCGCACTGTGGTCAGCCAGAACTCCTCAATGCATCTCACAACGGCCTTCAACTGGATGACGTTCTCCGGCTTGCGGATGTAGCAGTTAGCGTGGAGGCGGTAGGCGGTGGCGAGATCAGACTCCGCGGTGGAGAAGGCGATGACGGGTATGCGTCTGAGGACCGGATCGTCCTTCAGTGCGGCTAAGACCTCGTGACCGGCTTTCCGGGGCAGGTCGAGGTCCAGCAGGATGAGCGCGGGTCGCGGCGCCTGGTTATAGGCGCCCTCGTGGCGCAGGAAGGCCATCGCCTGGGCTCCATCGTGGACGACGTTGAGGTCCGTCTCGACGGAATAGTCGCGGATAGCTTCCAGAGTGAGCTTGCTGTTCCCGCGGCTATCTTCGACAAGAAGGACATCGACAACTCGCGGTTTAGCCGCCACGATCAAGTCTGTTTTCTCCTCTCTGCGGCATGGTGAAGTAGAATGTGGCGCCCTCCCCTGGTTGCGATTCGACCCAGATGCGCCCCCCGCGGCGCTCCACGATTCTTTTGCAGAGGGCAAGGCCCATGCCAGTGCCCGGGTATTCATCCCTGGCGTGCAAGCGCTGGAAGATGACGAATATCTGCTCCGCGTACTGAGGATCGATGCCGATGCCGTTGTCCGTGACCGAGAAGACCCACTCGCCATCCTGGATCTGCGCGCCAACGTGAATGCGTGGGCGCCGACCGTTGGAGAACTTGACAGCATTGAACAGCAGGTTCTGGAACAACTGCTCTACTTGCGATCCGTCCGCGAAGAGGGTTGGCAAGACATCACGAGTAACGGTGGCCTGCACGCTGTCCAGCGGCTCTTTGACCGCGGTCAGCGCTCGATCGAGAACCTCGTTGAGGTCGGTGGCTTCGAAAGGTTTGCCGCGCGAGCCGATCCGTGAGTAGGCAAGCAAGTCGCTAATCAAGGTCTGCATCCGCCGCGCGCCATCCATCGCGAAGTTGATGAAGTCGTCGGCATCGTCATCGAGGCGGCCCTTGTAGCGGCGCTCGAGCAGCTGGAGGTAGCCGGAAACCATGCGCAGCGGCTCCTGGAGGTCGTGGGAGGCGATGTAGGCGAACTGCTCGAGGTCATGGCGCGCGCGTTCCAAATCGCGGACCTGACGAGCGAGGATCGCTTCCATCCCCGCCTGATCGTGTGGCCGGCTGAGCTGCCGCTCGCCTTCGTGAAGTTCCGCCTGCATTTGTCGCCTCAGCGGCGCCTCTCGCTAGTGCTCCCGACGCTTCAGAACGGGGCCTTGCTCGCCGGGGATCTGCATGACCATCCAACTGTCGGCGGTCTTGCGGCTCTTGTCCTGTGCGGAGCCGGGCGGCAGCAACGACAGCGTGTCACGCCAGGAGGTAAGAACGAGCCGCATGATATCGGCGGCGCGCTGGTCCACGTGCGCCGCCTCGATGTTCCCGGTCTCGCCGGCGACAAGGCCAAAGTGGAAGAGGGCGCGCTCACACCCCTTCACCAAATAGCTGCAGGCGACACGCTGAGCCTCAAGTTCGCTCGCGTCCAGGGTGCGCAGAGGTGCCCGCCTACCGGTTGCAGTCATGCCAATGCTCCTATTCGAAACCGTCCACGGGAGGTAACCACGCAGGCCACTCCCGGGCTGGTAAAAATTTGTTCACCATCAACTTAGATGAGTCGCCATTACGTTGCGTTACGGCTCGGGGCCGGCAATCTTTGGTTAAGCCGGTAGCCAGCAGCTAGGAGGGTAGGAGCTGAGAGCTAGGAGCAACCGATACACGTCACGCTCAAAATGGCGTCCTAGGGGCGAGCGGGGGGGGCGTGGAGGCACGATCCCTCGATAAGGGGCGCTGGAAGGAGCGAGCTAGAGGGGTGCGCCGGTGAGGCCGAGGAGGCCCTTGATGTACTGGACTTCGCCGAGGTGCTCGGCGGTGTGGCCGATGCAGAAGAAGCTCAACACCTCGGTCCGGCTCATCGTATCGAGCATTGGGTACACGGGCTGGAAGAAGGGGAGCGGGACCTCCTGCGCGCCTTCTTCCTCGCTCAGGCCGTCCGCGTAGCACTGGATCGAGGCGCGGACGGCCTCCGCGTAGTCGAGAAGGTCATCGAGGCGCAGGCGCACGTCGGCGATCTGCTCGCGGTTAAGGCCGGTCCCAAACGGTGGTTTGCCGGGCTCCGCGACCGGCAAGCGCTGGTACCAGCCCTGGGTGGCAAAGACGCCCGGCTCTTGCATGAGCAGGCGGTGGATGATGTCGTCCTCTGATCGATAAGCGTGCCACATGGCGAACATCATGTGGTTGGGGTGGCTGTCCGGCTGCCAGTGCAGCTGTTCCTCGGTCAGGTCCCGGCAGAGAAGGCGGGGATACCAATGCCAGAATTCCAGGTTCTTGCGGAGGCTATCGCCGACGTTCATGGGAAAGCTCCGAGTAACAGGTTGATCAGCGATTAGTGATCTTAGCCGGTGCGCCGGCGGCGTGCCACGTAGATGACGCCAGCCACGGAGAGGATGCCGGTGACCACAAGGACCAGAGGCCAGGCGGAGGAGCCGTTTTCAGCGGCGGATTCGACTGACTGAGGCGATTCCGGCGAGTCCATGACACCTGCGATTCCACCGACGGGCGGCGGAGGGGGCGTGGGCTGGAAGGTGTTAGTAAAAGTGCAGGTGACTGTCTCGTTGGCGTCGAGGTCAATGTTCGCTGTCGCACCCGAGGTCGTCGTACCGTTGTCCGGATCGCTACAGGCGACAGTGGTCTGCCAGCCGGGCTCGGCGACCTCGGTGCAGGTGTAGTTGCCGGACGGTGGGTTGAATGTCTTCACCCTAATCAGCGTGACGTCGGCGTCGTCGTCAAGCATGAAGGTACCAAGGCTACCGCAGTTGAAATCGAAGTCGGTGGGGTCATTCGGGACGGCGTCCTTGATAATCGTGAGCGTGGCCGGCGGCACGACGAAATCATGGAAGTCCGACTCGTCTGTGTTGCCGTCCTCGTCCGTGCCCTGGGCGCCGATCACCGCGTTGAGGTCAGCGTCTGAGACCGTGACGGCGCGAGTCGGGTCGTCGTCGATTGAGAAGCCCAAGGGTGGAACCGTCTCGGTGACAGTGTAGGAGCCGAGGCAGACGTTGTTGAGCTTGATCTGGCCGGGATCGGGATCGGTGTCGGGAGGGCTGTTGTCGACGACGATCACTGGATTGTTGGCATTGCCAGTGCAGGCGAACGGGCCGCTGGCGCCACCGACGGTGAAGGTGGCTCCGCCCTGGAGGGCGTGAGGCGGCGAGCCCGTCTCGTCACGCTTCTCCCACTCGAGCATTCCCAGCCGGTTGTGGAAGTCTGATTCGTCCGAGTTTCCGTCCTCGTCCGTGCCCTGCGTACCGATCACCTGGTTGAGGTCAGCAACGGAGACGGTGACTGCACGGGTCGGGTCGTCGTCGAGGGCGTAGCCCGTGGGTGCAACCGTCTCAGTGACGGTGTATACGCCGAGGCAAACGTTGTTGAGCTTGATCTGGCCGGGATCGGGATCGGCGTCGTTAGCGCCGTTGTCCACGACCGTCACTGGATTGGTGGCGTCGCCGTTGCAGGAGAACGGCCCGCTGCCGCCGCCGACGGTGAAGGTGGCACCGACCTGGAGGGCGTGAGGCGGGCCGGAGAGCGCTTCGTTGCGCTTCTCCCACTCAATCATGCCAAGGCGGTTGTGGAAGTCCGATTCGTCCGTGTTGCCGTCTTCGTCCGTGCCCTGAGTACCAACCACCGCGTTGAGGTCAGCTACAGAGACGGTGACAGCTCGGGTGGTGTCGTCGTCGAGGGCCGAACCAGAGGGCGCAACCGTCTCTGTGATGGTGTAAGAGCCCAGACAGACGTTATTGAGCTTAAGCTGACCGGGATCGGGGTCCACGTCGTTGAGGCCATTGTCCACGACAGTCACCGGGTTGGTGAGATCGCCGTTACAGGAGAACGGTCCGCTACCACCGCCAACGGTGAAGGTGGCGCCGCCGTGGAGCGGATGCGGCGGCGATGCCGTTTCGAGACGCTTCTCCCACTCGATTGAGCCGAGGCGGTTATGGAAGTCGGACTCGTCGGTGTCGCCGTCTTCGTCTGTGCCCTGGGTACCGATCACATTGTTGAGGTCCGCTAGGGAAACGGTAACCGCGCGCGTCGTGTCGTCATCGAGAGCATAGCCCGCAGGCGCGACGGTCTCTGTGACAGTGTAAGAGCCGAGGCAGACGTTATTGAGCTTGATCTGGCCGGGATCGGGGTCTGCGTCGGGGGGGCTGTTGTCCACGACCATCACAGGATTCGTCGCGTCGCCGGTGCAGAAGAAGGGCCCGCTGGCGCCGCCGACGGTGAAGGTGGCCAGACCCTGGAGTGCGTGCGGCGGCGAGCCGACCTCTTTGCGCTTCTCCCATTCGAGCGTCCCGAGGCGGTTGTGGAAGTCGGACTCATCTGAGTTGCCGTCTTCGTCCGTGCCCTGCGTGCCGATCACATTGTTCAGATCGGCTTCGGAGACCGTTACGGCGCGGGTCACGTCATCATCCAGGGCATAGCCCGTGGGTGCGACCGTCTCGGTGACGGTGTACGAGCCCAGGCAGACGTTGTTGAGCTTGATCTGGCCGGGATCGGGATCCACGTCGGGCGGGCTGTTGTCCACCACGATCACGGGGTTCGTGGCGTTGCCGGTGCAGAAGAAAGGCCCGCTGGCGCCGCCGACGGTGAAGGTGGCGCCGCCCTGGAGCGCGTGCGGTGGGCCGGAGAGCGCTTCGTTCCGCTTCTCCCACTCGAGCATCCCGAGGCGGTTGTGGAAGTCGGACTCGTCCGTATTGCCGTCTTCGTCCGTGCCCTGCGTTCCGATCACCTGGTTCAGGGTGGGCGACGCGACGGTGACGCTGCGGGTGGTATCATCGTCACGAGCGTGGCCGGCCGGCGCTACCGTTTCCGTCACGGTGTAGGCGCCCGGGCAGACATCGTTCACCTTGATCTGGCCGGGATCAGGATCAGAATCGTTGAGGCCGCCGTCCACTACTGTCACTGGATTGGTGGCGTCGTTGAGGCAGTAGAATGGGCCATTAACGCCACCCACAGTGAAGGTGGCGCCACCTTGAAGCGGGTGCGGCGGGCCGGCCGCGGACTCATCCCGCTTTTCCCACTCGATCATCCCCAGAGGGACGTTGATAAAGGTGCAGTTGACGATATCGAATTTATCGACGTCTATATCGTTGACGGCGCCGAAGGCGGGAGTTCCTACGACCCCTGGCTTCGCGCAGCTCGCAGACAGGAATCCGTGACCGGCCAGGATGGTTTCGGTGACGTCAACGTTCGCCGTATCGTCGCCACCGACATCGATCTCGAAGACTGGGTCGATGAAACCTGTTGCATCCGTAACGCTCGAGGGCGGACTGGAGCTGTCCGGAGGGTCGACGTTGGTGGTGAACGTCCAGCCAACGCCAGGGGTCTGGTCGCCGGTTGTCCCCGGATTTCCGTCGCCGTCGATGAGCTTCTCGACAACAATGTTCCCGGGGCAGATCGCCCCGACAAACGCGGCGAGGTCCGTGGCAAGAGAGTCGAAGTCACTTGTAATCACGTCCACGTTCTCGTCGACGGGCGCGGGCGGATGCTCCACGTTGCCGCTGATGGCCTTCAAGTTGACGACGTCCAGGCCCGAACCGATACCCAGTGAAAGAATGCGAATGTCGTCAGTCTTCGCCTGATCCGACTCATCCGTGGCGAAGTTCATCGCAACCTGTTCAGTAACGGTCACAACACCGCCGGTGTGTCCCGTGAGCGGGCCCGTGTGACCGCCGCGGCGGTTGGGATTGCCGTCCGAGGCGAACACGATAAGGTCCTGCTTGGTGGGCCGGTGTGGAAAGAGCAGGCGAGCGTCGAGAAGGGCGTCGTCCCAGTTGGTGTTGCCGCCGCTGAGCGTGGAGTCGATCGCGGTGTTGAGGTCAGCCTCGACATCGGTGAATGTTTGTATGACGTCACCTTCGTTATCGAACTCGACTACCGCCATTTCCGTCGGCGTCTCCGGCAGGAAGGCGGCGACGAAGTCCTTGAACGCCGTTTGCATCTGGAGAAGCTCGGCGGCGTTGATGCTGCCGGAGCTATCGATGACCAGGACCATGTCCAGTCCGCAGGCTTCGGTAAGCGGGGGATTCGCGACCGTGTACCAGATTGTGTCATCAGCGGTTATCGTGCCGGTCGGGATGCCGAGGGTGCCGTGAGCAGTCTGGGCGCAGATCTTGCGGTGGCCGTGATCCCCCGCAGCGAGCGTCCAGGGGTAAGTGTCGGGCGAGGGTGGTGACGTCGCTGTCCAGGGACCCCAGGCGGGGTCAGCGTTGGCGGGGCAGCCCGCGGTGGAAGGTGTCACGTTGACGAACCGGGCCTGCGTAGGGTCACCGCCGGGGCCGCTCCAGGTGACGGTGAGAGTCACAGACAGGGAGTGCGTCGCGGCATCACCGCCGTTGATGGCAACGGTGCTGGTGTCGTGGTCGGTGAAGGTGGTGCTGGTAAGGAGGGAAGCGCCGTCGAGGACCTCGACAGTGTAGGTGCCGATGATGCCGTTGAGGAGGTAGTTGAAGGTGAAGGCACCGGAGGAAACGGTGACGACATAGGCATCAACCACCCCGTTGGGGCGGGTGATCGTGAGGTTCAGGTTCTGTCCTTCGTATGCCTCCAGCGCGCAGCCGGTAATGATGACGGTCTCGCCGGGCGCATAGTCTTCCTTGTCGGTGACAACTCCGGGGCCGCCGTCTACGGGGCCACAGACCGCGTGGGTGGAGGAGCGGAGTCCGAAATCACCGAGGAGGAGAAGGGATATCGCGGGGATGAGGAGAGCCAAAGCCAGGGCCACCGTTGGTGGCCGGCGAATAAAGCGGCGCTGAGCGAAGAAAGAGAACAGTCCGCACCCCCTCTGCGTGTGAGCCCATTATAGACCCTGAAGGTAAGCGGTCAATAGCAAATATTAGGTACTCGATGGTTACCGGAATTGAGACGCCGGTGTAGTTACGAGCGATCGATATCCGGCGATTGCTGTGCGGCGGCTACGCTATGATGGGCGCTGTCTTGAGAATCGCAGCCGCTGTAACGCATCGCACCGGCTTCTTCTTCGGCTGGTGGGTTGTTTTTGCCTCCGCGGCCATCGTGTTCCTGACAGGCGGAACGTTCTTCTACGGGTTCGGGGCGCTCTTCAACCCTATCGTCAACGAGTTCGGTTGGAGCCGGGCAAGCGTATCGTTCGCGTTCTCGCTGCGCTCGGAGGTGGGTGGGCTGGCGGCACCGGCTGTCGGCTTCATGGTGGACCGGGTGGGATCACGCCGGTTGATGGTATGCGGTGTCGTCCTCGTCGCAGCCGGGTTCGTCCTGCTGAGCCGCATCGAGTCGCTCTGGGCGTTCTACGGAGCGGTCGTCGTGATCGCGATCGGCATGAGCGCGACGGGAGGGCCGGTGGCAATGGTGGCGATAGCGCACTGGTTCCGCCGGCGTCGGGGCCGCGCGCTGGCCGTGATGACCGTCGGTGCGGGCGCGAGCGGCGTGATGGTGCTCGTGCTGGCCGGCCTCATCTCGGCGGTCGGCTGGCGGGACGCGCTCGTGATCATGGCGGGCGTCCAGCTGGCCGTGTGCGTACCTTTGGCGATGAGCGTCCGCGACCGCCCGGAGGAGATGGGGCTGGTTGCGGACGGCGAACCGTTCGTTCCGCCGCCAGACGGCACGGCGTTGCCGGCGCACGTCACGGAAGGGCTCACTGTCTCGGAGGCGTTGCGGACCGGGACTTTTTGGAAGATGTCGATCGCGTCGGGGCTGGCGAGTCTGGGGATGATAGCGATAGTGGTACACCAAATACCGTTCTTCACGTCAAGCGTCGGGCTTTCGGAAGGTATGGCGGCGGCTTCGGTGACAGCGATGACGCTCCTCAGCCTGCTCGGACGGCTCGGCTTCGGGCAGCTGGCAGACACTATGGACAAACGGTACGTGATGGCGATAGCGTACGGTTTGACCGGGCTTGCTCTGCTGCTCTACGCGAGCATCTACAACGGCTGGCAGGTGCTGTACGTGCTGCCGGTGTTCGCTCTAGGCTTCGGCGGCAGCATACCGGTGCGGCCGGCCTTTCAGGCGGAGTACTTTGGCTTGAAGGCGTTCGGCGCGATCCAGGGGCTGGCGTTCACGATCTCCACGCTGGGCGGTCTGGCGGGACCCGTGTTCGCCGGCTGGGTCTACGACGAGACGGAGAGCTACCGGTTGGCGTTCGTGCTGCTGTCTATCGGGTCGCTGCTGGCGGTGCCCTTGGTGCTTTCGGCGGGGAAGCCACCGGCGGCAGAGACGCTGCCCATTCCCGAGGTCGACGCGCCAGTGTCGGGCACACAATAGACCCGCCGCATCCAGTCCCGCCGTCTTCTAGATTAACCGCCTGTTAAAGCGCCGTTCACGCCCGGCGACGCGAGCCGATGCACAATGGATGCTGTGGCGCCACATGCATCGGTTCTTGCTCTTAAGCTCGACTCGAAGTGTGATTTCGGTCACAGTTTTCGGGTAAGGAAGGGGGTATCTTTTTGACGGGAGACGAGTTGGGGAGTATTAAGAAAATGAGCGTTCGTTTTATAAAGCGAGGATTCGTTCTCGGAGGAAATATGCCCGAGCCGCAGCGGTCCATGACGCCACAAAACGCGATTGGTCGCTGGATGTCGTTGGCGCTGCGCAAGGGCGCCCCCCAGGCGCCGCAGTAACGCTAACGCTGGACAACGAGAAGGCAGGTTCGCACCCCCACCGTGGGTCAGGGGTCTAGCTCTGACCCACGGGGCCTGCCCCTGGAGGAGTCCCCTGATGGGCTTTA
>Ga0209641_10002126_pt1 | contig 17191 bp, 18 predicted proteins | sample RifCSP16_1_FD_184022 | JGI IMG/M metagenome (GOLD analysis project Ga0209641, IMG submission 184022) | Soil microbial communities from Rifle, Colorado - Rifle CSP2_sed 16_1 (SPAdes) (version 2) | ecosystem: Environmental > Terrestrial > Deep subsurface > Rock core/Sediment | place: Rifle...
AGGTCGGCGGCGAGGTACATCTGCGTGGTTTCAGGGGACTCGTGGCCCAGCCAGAGGGCGATGACCGTGCGATCGACCCCGTGCTGAAGAAGGTCCATCGCCGCGGAATGGCGAAGCACGTGCGGCGAGACGCGGGCCGGATCGATGCCTGCGCCAAGCGCAGATCGTCTATGGATTGGATGCCCTTCTTTACAAGAGATACAAAAGAGGCCATTGCGGCTGTCCCGGCTACCACCGCTGCGGCCAAGACCCCGAAGGATATCCCCAGTCCCGTCACTCCTGATTCGGCTGTACCCAAGGCCCCAGATGCGGAACCGGCGGAACCTTCAAGATCCTTTATCTTCTTGTTGACCGCATCCAGCGCACGGCTTGCCTCGTCCCGGGCCTTGATGAGGATTTCTATTTCGTTTTTTCCTGCCACTCTCGCTCCCTTTCGTCCTGTTCCTGCACATCAACGGCTACTTGCAAATCGAAAAGAAGATCGGCATAGGCCCCTCGCAACAGTTCCGAGGGGCGTATCCCGTACCGCTGGGCTACTCCGTCGAGGATTCTGGCGTGGTGAGCGGAGAGCCCGTGTCTGCCAAAGGGATGCCATCCTCCGATTCCGCACGCCTCGGGAACAGGGAAATCGCGGCATCGACAAGTTCATTGATATCCCCGATGGAGAAATCGTCCGGGTCCATCAGCCCCCGGCCCACGGGATCTTTCTCATCCCCGAGACGTACCAGACATGCCTCGATATACCGCCTGGAAATAAATATCGAACGGCTATCATCCGCCACCGAATCTATTCCCGGCAGCGGTCCGAGTTGCGCTAGCTTGAACGTCGAGGGGACACGGATTTCCGCCTCGATCCCAGAGGGAAGCATTACCGTTTTCCTGCGTGAGCCGATCCATTCGGAAAAACTTTTGCTCATAAATCCTCCTCTTGTTTTAGATAGGGCGGGCTTTCCGACTCGAACGGACGCCCAGGTTTTTACACTTGTCCCGAGCAAGCGACCCGGGCCGGGAAGGCCGGAAGGAGGGAAACAACCTCCCCAGGTGTCCCGCCACCATCGACCCGCCCGGGTTCTATGAGTTGTAGGATGCGAAGGTATTGCAGAGCGTGAATGTAGCGACCGTGCCGGAACCGGAATGGTATTCGGCCATCCCCTCGATTGTAACCGTAATGATGCCGGGGCCAGGAACCGCCGTAGGGTGCTTTGTCAGTTTCAACTGCGGCACCTGGAGGCGAAGGAATTCATTCACCCCGGAGGAAATGGAAGTCACGCCGAGAATGTAGATATCGACTGCAAGGGCCGTCTCATTCTTGACGTTCAACCAATCCGACATCGAGATATCCGCCGTCCCGGAGAAGCGGGCGAAGGAACGGAATCCATCCCGGAAGAAGTAAGCCGGGGCCGTGGTATTATTGATCCGGTCCTGCCCTGCCACGCGGTTATCGAACGAGAACCGGAAATCACGATACCTCGTTACCGCAGCACCGCCGATGGACAATGACGCGGACGACCAACGGAACGGATTGATTCCGGCAGGCCATGCGGTGGGAACGGCCTTTGTTACGAGGGTGACTTGCTTCCCGATGATTCCCCAAGTCGCCCGCACGTATCGGCCTGCTTCCACAGAAAGCTCCAACGTGTTGATGAAGGAATCCTGATAGAGATACGCCGAGTTGACGGACGAATCCCCCTGGTGGACCTGGAAAGCATAGGCCGGGAGGGTATGGATATCCCCGAAATCTCCCGACTTCGGATTGAAGGTATGGATGAATCCGCTCCCAACCGCCGCCGGAGAGGACTGTCCACATAGGCCGCGTAGGAGATGGCCCGTGACTAGAGGATGGACATTCGCCACGATAGGTCCAGCGGCGCGAGTATATCCCAATACCCGGTTCGGTTCATCCGGATTCCCGGAGATCGAATCGTCCTGCAATTCCTCCGGGTTCCAATCCAGACCGTGATTTGCGAAGGGTACGTTGTACCAAGACGAGGGGGATGTGGCCCCCATGCTGTTCTGCCTACAGATTGCGAGATATGCGTTGCTTCCGAAGCCGGGCATTTTTCACACCTCCCTATGACATCAAGGTTACGAGCAGTTCTATGTTCGCGGCGGCCCAAAATCCCGCCGTTTCGTCCTGTGCGGTTTCATATTCGATTCTTCCCAGTTGTGTCCAGGAAACCTTCCCCGATAGGTTCCGGTTCGTGTCCTCCTTGATCGCCTGGCGCACCTTGTTCGCCAGCGTATTTCGTTTCTTGATCGCTTCCAACACGCCATCGGGAGAATATTCGGAGCAAAGTACTGAATACCGAAGCGTGGTCAGATATGGATTGACGCTGCCGATATCATCCTCGGTATTTTTCTCCCCTGTGAGCGTTACCCCGATTTCGGATGCATTGACCGCCCCTACTTCGGCGGGTTCCGGTAGGACATTCGATTCCGGGATGGCGTCTTGAATCAGGTCCACGATGGCCTGCGTGATATCCTCGTAATTGATCGCCATCTATTTTTCACCCATAAGCATCGCGGAAATCACCTCGTTCGCCAGTTTCATGGCTGCCGCTTCGGGGGGAAGCATCGGGCGGGGGGGATAGCCAGGATGTTTCACGCCACGGACGACTGCCATGTTTGCCGTTCCGAGGAATTGCTTACTTCTCTTGGCATGTCCGAATGATTTGAATTCAACAATTTTCGGAATGAATTTTCTGCTTCCCACATGGCCATAACTTCCGCCAGCTCGAATACCGACTGAGCCATACCGTTGTTTCAGGGATGCTCCTTGGATAACCTTCCCCCCCATCCCGTACGTTTGAAACGCTACAGGGAAGGCGAGGGCTTTGGCCCTCTTGGGGAGGATCGTCCAAGGTCCTTTGCGGCCCTCGTGATGATACTTGGCAATCTTGGATGGGGAACCAACTCGAACCGATGAGGCATCATGCTCCTCGCGGAAAGCACTTCTTAATGTTTGAAGTGCCTTCGCAGACTGCCCAGAACGATGAGCATATTTCGTGTTCGGCCTCAAGGGCGCCCATTTCGTCCAGATTCCTTCGGCTTGGAAATTCCTATCTATTTCTTTCAAAAGTTCTACAGCAAGGGCGGCAAATATTTTATTGCTATTCTTTAACTTCTCAGCAACTCGAACAAGGTCAAGATCCCCTAAGACAACCTCAACCCTTGCCTTCCCGCCTTCCGCCATTACCGCGCATCCCATTCATCGTCGGTGCGGTCAGGGTCCACTTCTGCATCGACGATATCCGAGGCGCCAAAAGTAGGCGTGTATGAATCCAGGTTGCTCCAAAGGGTAGGCGTGGCCCCGTCGCCCAAGGGAGTGCCCCCGGAGGACACAAGCGTCGTATTCCCGTCAATCAACCGCTGAAACCAGTCAAGTACCGACTGGCGCATCTTTTCGAGACCCGTATCCCGTCCCGCTTCCCGGACATTGCGCTCCATGAAGGTGACGAAAGCCAATGCTTGTACCTTCCCGACGAGCACCGGGGGGGCGGGAGATACGGGAACGGTGATGTTCGCGGCGGCAAGGTATCCGTCTGCCTCGTCGGATGCTTCCTCAAGGAATCCGTACAGGGTCGCGGAAGTGGCATTCGTTGCGGCGAGCTTGGGATACCGTGTTTTCCAATTATCGACGGTTGTATAGAGCATCAGATATACTTCCCCTCGTATTTCCCGACCATCGCCTGCATTGCGTTCAACATGAATGCTCCTGCGGTGGCCGAGGACTTGAATTGCGCCAGGATTTCCCGCTCCACCTCGTTCCCGATGATGAGTTTCAGACGCATCGGTACCCCTTCGTTCAAGATCCGGTTCGCCTCGGAATAGTACGTCAGGGCATCCGGGGCCATAGGATCGTGAGGATTCGTGAGATAGCGATCCTCGTATAACTTCTGTGCCTCCTTCGCCCACTCCATGACCTGCGGATCCGGGCCCGTACCGTTCTGCTCCATCCGGTAGCGGCACAGATGAATGAGATCCCGAAGCCACAGGAAATACCCAAGGATGCGGTCCGGGTATTTCTTCCGGTCCTTCATCACCATATCGATGTTGCGAAGGAACCGGCTCTTGCGGACTTCCTCCGTCAAGTATCCATCGTGGGCAATCCATGTATCGGAGAGGACGAGCGCATATCCGACACCCTTATTCAGTTCCGTTTCCGGGTGTTCATGGACATGGCCATAGAAACGAATACCCTTTCGGTTGCGGAACAGGCGCATCGGGAGGTCCGGCTTCATGTTCATCGGCGGATCGACGGAAAGGTGATGCTGCTGGACTCCGTATGCGTTCAGGACATTCGGACGGAGGTATTTATACAGTTTCTTCGGGGAGAGCAATTCCTCGTCCGCGTCGATCCACAAGATCCAGTCGCCCTTCGCATCGGCGATGGAATGATTCCTCGCCTCCTCGAATCCGCATTCTATGGGATTCAATCCGTCGATCACTACCGCGCCGTACTTCTCGGCAATTGCCTTCGTGGAATCGGTTGTCTTGGGATCGAGCGCCACGATCACCTCATCTGCGAATGAGGAGACGGATTTGAGTGTCCGATGCAGCATCGCCTCGGCGTTGTAGGCGATCATGCAGACGGAAACGGTTTCCCTCGGGGCTTGCCATCGCTTCTTGCGTTCGATATTGATTTTGCCCGTTGGCTTCCCCGGTTCGTTTACATAAACGATGTAATGATGGCCGCAGGGCTGCTCGTAGTCATCCTTGGCAATCTGCTTGTAGAAAATCTGGATATCCTTCTTCTCGCCGAAGATATCCAGAAGATCGCTCATTTCGTAATGACGTAGGTGGCAACGATAGGGGAAGGTTTCGTAGGACATCGCCTCCCACGGGCCGTAGGGAACAGTGATGAAGATCGTTCCCCCGGGCTTGCACAATTTCTCGACCTTATCAATGAGCGCCTCGGGGCCAAGAGCATGTTCCAGGACTTCGTTGAGGACTACGAGATCGAAATGGGCATCAAGCGGGTGCCCTCCGCCATTTCCCATTTCATCATAAACCTTGAAGTTCACATTGTTCTGCTTGGCATATTTCTTCTTGCACTCCTCGGCTAACTCAATATTCCGAGGCGTGACATCAACACCAAGAAACTCCGCCCTCGGCAATTCATTCGCCGCCCGGATCGTCTGATGCCCGATCCAGCAGCCGTAGTCGAGAACGCTTTTTATCTTCCCGCCGTTCTTCCGCAGGAAGTCGCGCAGGACGATCCAACGATGCTCCGATTCGGATTGCTCGTATAATTCCACCCTCGCGCCCTTGTGCTCCGTCCCCTCGATGGGTCCGTCCACCTTCCTGTACTGCTCCCGGTACGCCTCGGGGGACACCGTAAAACCCCATCCGTCCGTAACGAATTTCTTCTCCTTGATGCACAGTGCCAGGCCGTCAGGGTAATCCTGATCGATCTCCCGGCACACCTCGATATCCGACAGGCGCAGGAAATGCTTGTAAAGCCGGTTCGGATCGGATGTACGCTCGGCCATGATCTCGTCGGAAAGTTCTATCAACCTGTCGGCCACCGGCCCCCACTGCATCTTCTCGCCCTGGATATAGGCAGCACGGGAGAGACGTTTCCATCCTATCTCATCCCGGAACAGGCGTTTCACCTCCCGGACGAACTTCCGCTGGATATCCTCATCGTATCCGTCGCCGGGGATGAGGATACCGGTTCCGGGCGCAACCGTCTCGGCAAGCGCCCCACGGTTCGTGGACAGGAACGGGAGTCCGCACGCCTGCGCTTCCATCGCGCTTATGCAGGAAATCTCATCGAAGTCCTTTGATACCGGCGCGGGGGTCGGGTAGATATAGAGCCAGGAACGGGAATAGAGATCGTACAGTTGATTCTTCGTCAGTGACCCGAGCAGGCGGACATTCGGCAATTCGTTGCATCTCCGCCAAAGGACATCATAATAGACGCGCATCTGTTCAACCGTGTTGTCGTAATGCGCGACGAGGAGTTTGACTTCCGGCTGTTCCTTAGCGAGCTGTTCCATGATTCCGCCCGGGCGCAGGAGGTTTTCCAGGCCGCGTTCCGGCCTCGCCGCGTATACCATCTGCCCCTTGTTCCGTTCGATAGTCTTTCGCGGGGCAGGGAAAAGGGAGAGGTCGATCCCGTTGCGGATCACCTCGATCCCCTCGTCGGCCAAGCCATATACTTCTTGGTACTGTTTCTTCTGGAATTGAGACATCAGGAGGACGCGATCAATCTGGTACATGACTCCCCGGACGGTAGGCTCCTGCCGGCGCATGGCTAGGTCATGACACCACAGATAGCAAACTTTCGCGTTGTGCGGACGGGTAAGGGCCTCGGGTGCGCGGGAAATAACCAACACGTCTATATCCGCGCCAGTGATATATTCCTGCGCGGCCTGAATCGGTAGGTATTGTACATCGTTGACGGATACGGGACGCTCACAAGGGGAGAAGATGATTACGCGGTTCTTCCCTCCGAAGGGGTCCGTTTTCTTGACGATGGCCTCGGCCAACTGGATCGCGGCCGTCTCAGAACCGCCAAGAGACTTCTGCTTGATCGTATTGCCGTCGTGTTGCATGCCGGGGGAGAGGAAGACGAAGTTCATTCGTCACCCCCAGTACAATTTCCTCTCATCGTGTTTTCTCCTTCCTCTTTTTTGGATGTTTTGGCATCTTCGGGACTTTGATTCCTTCAATCGCCGCCGAGGAATACACGGTCAGCTTGAGCCAGAATTCCCGCTCCTCCGGGTCGCGTAGATAGGGATTCGTTTCCGAGAGTGGCTTCATGCCTTACCCAATCCATGTTCCATCATGAATTTCTTCGTCGGGAATGGGAGGACGCCCCACAGCGAAGCTATAAGAATGATTTCCCGGCATTCCATCATCAGGAAGTCGGGCGATATGAAGACAATTTCCACCTTTTTGGTTCGTGCAGCCACGCGGGCGAAGATATCAGCCCATTCCTTAGGTGTAAGCATCTGTATGTGGCCTGGATCAACACCCTTATCGATGCTTATGATATGGAACTGGCATATTCCTACCCGATAGAATTCCTCAATGGTTTTTTCGAGGACTGATTCATCTATGTGTTCCATGAGCCCGTGGGAGAAAATCAAATCGAACTCATCATCGCCATACATCGACATGTTGCTGACATTCCCCACATCAATCTGGCTGCGGAATTTCGATAGTCTCCGTGCCCGATCAGAAACCTCAATCCCACGGCATATGAAACCGCGTTCCTTCCAAGATGCGATCTTATGTCCTACCCCACAACCGGCCTCAAGGATTTTTGCCCCGGCTTTAAGCCCATAAACCCACACGGCGTAATCAATGTATTGTTGGTTTATTTCTATTGCATTCCTATGCAACCCACTTTCGACATAGAGCTTGAAATATTCGCTGTTCACATCAACGTATTGCTCGTCATAAAATCTTCCGTCGATCAATTTTGTTTTATCGTCAGTCATGACCGAATCCATTCGGGAACGATTTCATGGCATGTGGCGCATTGAACATAAGGACCGTAGGGGATGTTGTCGATTTCCTCCCATACCGTACCGACGATCCCCCGCCCGAACGCATCCTGGCAGCATCGGGTCACATCCCCGTTGCTCATAATCATGACCTGGCCGTTCGAAAGCCACGGGCAGACGTACCGGGGATGCTGCACATCAGGAACCCAGTCGAGCAACCCCCCCCAGTTATTCGGATGGAGAACGCCGTCCCGGGAATATCCCCACCTCCCATTCGGGTCAGGGTAATATTGACCAGTCAGTTTCCTCAAGGCACGGATGGTTCGGGTCGATGCCTCTGCGTCATGATCGGTCAGGTCGATCTTGTCGATCCCGGCCTCGTACAATTCCCGGCCCATTTCTTCGGTGAACAGAATCCCATTCGTATTGATGAGCAGGGACAGATACCGGGGCATCACTTCCCGCGTCCGCCTCACCCACTCGATCATCTTCGGATGCAGGGTTGCCTCACCCACCCCGAAGAAATTCAGTTCCGCCTGCGTACCGGCATCGACGAATTTCTTCAGCCAGTACAGGGACCGCTCGAACACTTCCTCCGTCATCAATCCCACGTCCCGATGCGCTCCTTGCAACCGGCAGGGGCAATACTCACATGCAAGGTTGCAGACGGAGGCGATTTCCAGATTCTTGATGGCCTTGACGGTCTGATAGGCCATGCAACCTCCTTTCCCGTTTGAAATAGAAAGGGCCGCCCCGTTGCCAGAGCAGCCCTTTCTTTCGTGCGCTTACGGTTGTGTTAGGGGATAGTCCTCCCTATTGTTACACGCCTCCCGACTGCGCCGAGTTCACGCCGAGGATGGAAACGCCGAGCTTGTTGTCCAGGACTCTCTCATCGTCATAGACCCCGACTTCGATCTCCTCGGATTTGGTTTTCTGGTCGAATGCGTGGACTTCCACCGTCATGGACGGAACCCCGGCCAACTGCCACCGGAACGTTGCTCCGTACCGGGGAAGCGGGCCGATGGCGGAACCTGCAGGCTGGAAGATAGAACGCATCCCCCATGAACGGGGATAGCGTAGCTGCGACCCCTTCCGCCGTGGTGTTGTAGTACCCCTGTGCAACCCGCAATTCCTGAAGCTCCAGAAGGTCGGCGACCTGCCGGAGGGTTGCGATGCCGCCGCCGTGCGGGAAGAGATACCCGCGAATCGCCGAGTTGACACGCAATGCACGCCATGCAACCAGCCCGACCACCCCGATGTTCGGGCGGAAGCCGGTCGTGTCCTGCACCCTGTTCAGTACCACGTTGATCGTCGTCAGCGGGTTCCCCCCCGAATTCCATGCGGAGTTCGGCAGGAAGGCCGTATTGACGTTGCTCCCGGAATTGACGATGTTCGTGACCCGACGCTCTTTCCCGATCCGGATGAGATCCGAGATGAAGTACGCGCCGTTCTCCCGGAGGTTCCATACCCGGTCCGCATTCTCGCGGTCCTCCACCGTGATCGGGTATTTCAAAGCATAGTTCTTGCAGTAGTAGGCCGTGGTGGCGACGTTGAACCGTACCATCCGGGCCTGCGTCCCGGGAGCGCGATACGCCGCTTCCTCCCGGAGGAATTCGCCCAAGGGGATGATCGGGATCATGTCGGACTGCTTAGCGACGGTCACGACGGGGAAAATATACTCCCCGAGCAATCCCTGGGTCCGATAGTTGACGACAAGCTGCGAAAGCGGGACATCGACGTGAAGCTCCCGTCCCGTTGCATCGTATGTTTTCACGATTTGGTTTCTGGTAGTCATCCTGGTCCTCCTTACGCAATGATGTAGGCTGGATTTCCGCCTACAAAAACATTGGCAATTCCTCCCGAAGCAGCCGCCGTGATGCAACGACCAATCAGGTAATAGCCAGAGTTGCACTTCGCGAAATACCCCGAAGCGACGACAGTCACTGGATCTGCTGCAGTAAGACCGCCCGATCCGCAAAGCACTTTCGATTCGCCGAGGGCAACGACCGTCATGTGATCCCCGGCTTCTGGTTTGTTCTGCACGACTCCGTGGAAATTCAGCCCAGTTGTGGCAATCAGCCCGGCTGCGGTAACGCCGACATACTGAGTGAAAGCGGTTCCGGCAACGAGGCTATAAGCGATATTTTGTCCGTAATTCATATTGTCCCCCTATGCTCGAATGTACCGCTCCCACAGTTGAGGGAAGCGGACTTTTACGAGGTCTTTTCCTTCGGTGTAATCCTTCGCCTTTCCTTCCTCGACGAACTTCCGGATATGGGAATCCACCGCGACAGCGGGAGGAATATCGGGATCGCCGTCTTCCCCGCCCCCTGCGGTTTCCTTGAAATTCACCTGCGGCCTCCGATCGTGAAGAGACTTCACGAACAGATCACGCGGGTTCACTTCCCTGTCTCCGTATTTCCTGGTTCCGGGGCCGATTGCGGAATAACTTATGAGCAGAGATTCCTCCTCGGCGGGCAGGATCTTGCCTTCCTTTTTCAGCGCGGGCAAGGTGACTTCCCGGAACTGCTTGGTTGCGATATCCTCGTCCTTCTTCGCAAGCGCCGCCTCTGCCTTGATGGCTCTTTCCTCCATCTCGCCTTTGGTTGCTCGTTCCGTTTCGAGCTGCGTGCGGAGAGAGGAGATCATTTCCTCGTATTGTTTGACTTCCATCGGTTTTTTACCTCCTGGAGGTGTTTCCGTGCTATAGGTTCTTACTTCCCCATCCGATCCGTAGGTGCGAAGATCCCTGGTTCCATCCGCCATCAGCGCCATTTGCAGATCCTGCAAATTGCTCACGGCCGGAAGATCCGCCCCAAGAAGGGCAACCGCCTTCAATACCCGAGGCCAGATCCTGCCCTCGGCGTCCTTGAAGTTCCAGTACACCTCCGCACTTTTCGTTCGGTACCGTTTCCCTTCGATCAAGTTATGCAACACATCGGGTACGTCTTCCAGATCCCCGATGAGTTTCTTTCCCCACCTTTTCAGGTTCGCCACCCATCCGAGTGCGGGTGCGCCGTCTTTCTGACCGAACCATTTCTGCGCTTCATCATGCCCGAGTTTCAGGGGCGGACGGACCCCGAGGGAATGGAACGCCGATACCATCGCGTCGAGGTCCGATTCGGTGTATGGATCGTCGTTCCATACGCCTGCGGAAAAGATTTCCACGTTGCGAATGGTCTTGGCGTATTCCTTGGCGACGAGGTTTTCGTTGTAACACTTCGGAAGATTCTCCCCCTCGGGCCATTCCTCAATCGGCTTGCCCATCCATTCCAGCGAATCCGAATGGTCCTTGCTTCCGCTGGCCGCCTCGAATGATCCACCATGCTTCCCGCAGGATGCTCGGGCCTGCGCTTCGCCGAAGGATCCCTTCGGGTATCGGATGGCCTGGACTTCCCATTCACCGCCCTCTTTCATTCCCATCAAGACGTCCGCGCCGCCTTGTTTCTTGTACCGGATCTTTTGATACTTGCCGGGATCATGCAGCCGGCAGGAATGAAAATTTGCCATGGGGCTCATTTAATGACTCCCTATTGCGTGATGGTTTTCGATTCGTGCATTCCTGAATCCACAACCCTTAAGCCATTTCACCATCGTCTCGTAATACTCCGCATCCGTGCGCCCGTCGCCTTTGCCGAAGTATCGCGTGTTCGTCGGGGGATGGGGACTGATGGATACATATCCGGCTACACCCAATTCTTCCACCGGCCCGGCATCCGCGATTGCAAACTCCTCCCCTTCGATATCCATCTTCACGAAGTCAATCTTCGATTCCCGGGTCAGGACGAATGAGAGAAGATCGGCAAGAGAAATCGTTTCCACCTCGCATTCGGCAGGGAATCCTTCATGGAAACAAATCGACTTCTGCCCTGGGAATCCCCCGTCGCGCAAGGGAACCATGCGTCCTGATTCCACGGCAACCGCCTTCTGGATTACCGTGATGCGCTCCTCGAATCCGTTCCGTTCGATGTTGTGCCGCAGGGCCTCCGCGTTCTCCGGGGATGGTTCCACCGCATACACTCTCGCGCCCCTTTGCGAGGCTTGGATGGCAAACGTCCCGACGTGCGCCCCGATATCCACCACTACATCAAGGGGGCCGCCATACAGGTTCAACTCCCGGCCCGCATCCTCAATGAGGAATGTTTCACTCATGGGAACGGAGAATGTGAGACCGCCAGTCGTGATCGTGACCATCGGCTCCTTCCACTTCTTGTCCCCGTAGTGCGTCCACCAATCGCACTTCGCGGTTGCATCATAGGCCGCGCCCCTGCGGAGCTGGCAGAAAAGGATGGTGCCCTCTCCATAGGAATGTAGGCAATCCGAACAGGTCATTGGGTAGCGAAACCTTCCTGCGGTTTCACCGTGATCTCCCCCTGTTTCGACATCTCCTCCTGCCATCCCCGATCCAGAAGGGTCACGGGGAGGAGTACGCTACGGCAGTTGAAATGCAAGGGCGGATTGTATCCGTTCAGCGTGGCTTCCGTGAATATCTTCCCGTGCAGGGAACGGCAGATCGGCGTCGTCACCGCATCCAGGATCGCCGAATACCGATATGCCTTCACCCAACTTTTCAGTTCAGGCGCCCGGAGCATCGTGAGGCGCGTATGATTGTACGTGTCCATGATGTTCGTGCGGGCAATCACCTCGGCCCGGGATGCCTTGTTTATCATCCTCCCCGCGCTGTCTTTCACGGGAAGCCATTCCCGCAACGTCTCGTACAGTCCTTCCTCGAATCCGAGCCCCCCTGGATGGGATTCCGGATTCTCCTTCGCCCAGTTCATCAGGTAATTCCTGGCTGCCTTCAGGATCGAATCCTTGATGATCCCGGTGATCCAGAACGCACGCTCCTTGGAATATTCATCGATGATCCGGTCCGCCGTGGGGAACAAGGATTTCTTCGCCGCGAAGGTGCGGGGTTGCAAGTGTAATTCATGTTCAAGGTGCGTCACGGCAAGAGAGCGGGAATCGCCAAGCATCTTCTTTACAACCCTCTTGACCTTCGCCGCCTCATCCCCGGGGAACGTCATGCGATCTAAATTAGAGAGTTTTTTTTTGCGTCGATGGCAAGCGCCTTGATGGAATCGGAGAACGCTTCCGACAGCGCGGTCTTCGCTTCTTCCTCAAGCCCGTCCAATTCGTCAACGTGATCCTTCCATGCTTTGCGCGCTTCCTGTGCATTCAGCGTGGTCAGGACGTACACCTTCCTGTCCAATCCGTTCCCCTTCTCCTTGCGGTTTGCCAGCGGAAGAACCCCCTCTTCCTCGTCAGGTTCCTCCGCATCCTTCATCGCCGTCTTTTCCGCAGCCGTTGCCTCGGGGAATCCGAGCAGGGACCGGATGTGTTCCTGCGTCTCCGGCGTGGAAGTCACGGCCCGCTTGCTCACCGCATCGGCCCAAGCCACGACGAACGACTTCTTGTCCTCTTCGCGCATCGGCTTGAACACGAATTTCGGATACTCATCCTGCAACCCGAAGTTCATTTCGATGAGTGGGCGGATGAATTGTTCGTTGAGGACTTCCGCGACCTGCTTGGAATCCGCCCCGAGAACGAGATCGAACGTCGCCTCTTCCGTTTGCGAGCGCGCGAGGGACCCTTCCTTTTGCGAGGAGGATAGGCCCAGTAGGGTCGGCATCAGGATGGCCCGGGCGATGCGTACATCGCAGGCATCAATGGCCACCTGGAACGTAGCCCCTGTGGTATTCTTCGTCTCGACGAAATTGAGTTCCAGATTGTCCGGCGCAACTGCGGCCATCCCAGCCTGAAGATTGCTTACTATGGTGCGGAACTTTTCCTGATCTGCCGCATTGATCGTTGGCGATGTCACCTTCCCCCACACGACGGGAATTGCAAACTTCTCCAGGTACATCCCCCAGTACCGGAAGAAGTTCATCTTGAGGAACCAGAATCGGTAGGCGGATTTCAGGTCCGATTCCCCGAAGTAGTTATCGAATTCCTTCTGGTAGGTGTAGAGCAGGAACTTCCCCACATCCAGGCGGCGCATTTCCCCAGTGTTCTGCCGTTGGATGAGGCCCATCGGCCTCAATCGCCCGAATTCGTCAACATCGAAATGGAATCGGGTGGGCGACTTCTGCCGAAGGGCCTTGACCGTGATCTTCCCCTTGAACGGTCCCGTCTCGATATTGCCGTAAATCTTTTCGTGTACGGAGAATCCGTAATCATAGGCCGACAGGATGGAACGCACTGCATCGTCGATGGTCCCCTCCATCGAAGAAATCACGTCCTCCACGAATTCGTTGGTTTTCTCGTTATCCCCCTCGATGCTGTATCCAGGATGGATGATGGCGGATTTCTTCAGGTGCAAGGCGGCCTTGATTTGGTCGTCTTCCCGCATCTTCTTGTAGATGGACAGCCCGCCCTTTTGCGCCGCCAGAAGATCCGGGTTGTATCGCGGATCGCCCCAGTAGGGACCGTAGATATCGTCCACGTTCGTCGCGGTTTCGCCAGCATACTTCGGGCCGATCTTCGCGGCGTATTCAAGGGCCTCGCGCTCGAACCGGCGCAAGAGCCAGGTCACGATGCTCAAATCTTGCCTCCTGTCATATCGGCATTTCCAGCATGGTCCCGATGGAGCGGAAGCCGGTATCCACGGTCATCTCCTTCGGTTCCGGTACGGCAGAGTCCGCGATATCCTTCAGCCGGTTGATCCCATGGACAAAGGCGTCAACCTGGTCATCGTTCTCCCCGGAGGGGAAGGACATCAATTCGTCAAGGAACGCCTCAAGCCACGGGGCGTCCTCCGGAAGATACACCTTCCCGGCCTCGCATAAGGGCGTGGCGGCATGGGCACGGAGCACCTTATCCTTATCGGCTTGGATCGGGATGACCGGGAGTTTTGTGTCACGCTGGAATTCTTGAATCAGCATCGCCCCTGCGTCCTTGTCCTCGACGCATAGCTCATGGGATTTGTGCGAGGCGAATAGATCGGCGACTTTCCGCTTCAGGTCTGGATATATGACCTTCTCCCGCCATACGTGGCGCACATAGATATTCCCGCCATTCATCGTGTCGAATGTAATAAGCGAGGAGTAATCGTTTTCCTTCTTCGTCTTGTGCGCGGTGTCGAGAACTTGGGAACGCCGGACAAGCACTCCGTATGGTTCGCCCTTGTACCTTGGGAACCATTCACGCTTGAATATCGCCCCCTGTTCCTTCGGTGGTTTCTGTTGGTAGAGGGACGCCCATTTGACGGACCCCTGCGTGGCCCGGATCTGCTCAAGTTCCGCGAGTGATTTCATCCCTGGCCACAGGGCCTCGCCCTTCTTGCGATGCTCCTCGTCCTCTTCGGCAAGGGCGGGGAATGAAATGATCTCCCATTCTTCCCCGGTTTCCTTGGCCGACTTCAAGATCCTCCCGGCTAGGTCATCCTCATGCCACCGGGTTTCGATGAGAATGATCGCCCCATTTTGGTGAAGACGGGTCAACGCAACGGTCGTGTACCAATCCCACACCTTCTGCCGAATTACTGCGGAATGCGCTTCCTCGTAATCCTTGATCGGATCATCGATAAGCAGGATATCCGCGCCGCGCCCCACGATAGGCCCGCCCACGCCGGCGGAAACATATCGGCCATTCTTGACTGTGTTCCATCGATCCGCGGCCGTCGAATCATCGGAAAGAATCTTACTGAACAATTCCACGTACAGCTCATCGGCGACGAGGTTCCGAACCTGCCGCCCGAAGTCGGTTGCAAGATCCCCCGAATACGATGCGGCGATGATATGCTTCTCCGGATTCCTCCCCACGCACCACGCCGGGAACCGGATCGAGGCAAGTTCCGTCTTCCCGTGTCGCGGAGGCATGAAGATGGCGAGGCGGGTTATTTCCCCGCGCTCAACGGCTTCCAACTTCTCCGCGATGATGTAGTGATGCCAGTTCGGGATGTACCCCTTGCGGGTCAGGATCGAGAAATCAATCAGCCGGCGTCTTGCCAGCTCCGCGATTGCTTCCTTGCGCGATGGCGCGTAACGCCGCTTCGGGGAGTTCTTTGATGGCGTGCTCAATCGGTTTCCCATCGGCTCCCGTCACCTCCTGGCGCTCAACGTACCCACGGCTTTTCCCTTGGCATTTGAGGTAGAAACAGATCGCCCATGCTTCGCCATTCTCAATAGCGATTTGGAGTTTACTTTCCGCAACGTCGAGCCTCAATTCCTTGGCTTTGCCAAGCGCATCTACGATGGCTGGATACTTTTTCATCCAGCCGTAGAACACTTCACGGCTGACGTGTAATTGTTCGGCCGTCGTCGATACTAGACCATCGCCCTTGCTTACAGCATCGGCGATACGCTCGATCTCTTTCTTCGTCGGATATTTACTCAAGATGCGCGGCATAGGTCCATCGCTAATGCGTTCTGCTTCCTGTGGTGCATGGCTAAAGCGTAGGCTCGGCCCGTCCCGACTGGACACACATCGCAGGGCCGGATGGTAAATTCTTTCTCAAAAGCGGGTGAAATTCGTTTCCGGAGACACTTCCTCTCCCGGGACAGGTCTGGGCACGTCCGCCATCTATGTCCAGGCGGTATAAGCATTTATCGTCCTTTTCTGGGAATAAAAAAGGGGCCTTTTTCGGGCCCCCGGGGAAACCTATGGCATCAAGAAAAGATTATGAATCCAAAAAATGGCCTGTCAAGCACAAAATGATGCGGGTGCAAGAAAAGGGTGCCCCGCCGTGCCCCGCCCCATCACCTCCTCCTGCATTTTTTCATTCTCCTCGTATCCCCGCATTCGCCGAGTACCTGAATCTCGCATAGCAAACACTGGAACTCACAGATGGCCTTATATAAACGCCGCCTCTCATGGTCCGTCCACGCCGGACGTGGCTGGTCCGGCTCAGGCATCCACCAGTCAAGAAACCAAGACGGCCTCTTATCGTCCCCGGGATCACACGCCTCGGCGCGGCAGATGATCGAGATGGCCTCGAGACGCTTGGTTTCATCGGCGATGTTCTGATGTCCTCGCTTCCGACGGGTGACGAATTTCTCAGGGTCATAGTTCTGTGCCTTCGTCCCCCGCCGGATGAGTAAATATTCCACCGCGAATTGAAACGCGTGGCCGACATCGCACGCCTTCCCCGCAGGAACAGGTTCCCCGCAGAGGAGGCATTTCATTTGATGGTGAACCCGCCCATTTTTGCCTTCTTGCCGTCAATGTCCGCCTTGGCGATAAACAGCGTGTCGGTTTCCATCTTCTCAGTGATTTTCTCTTGGAGAACGGTTTCCCTCATACCACGTTCGTCCTGGTATTCGATGGAAAGGGTGTCTCCTGGGAGCATATGGATAGCTCTTTTCACCTGCTCCGTTACGATAAAATCACTTATCTCCGGTTTTTCCTTCATGGCATTTCCCCCTTGATGATTCCCTCCAATTCCTTCCTCGTCCACCGCTTCCCGATTCCCTTCCGTTGGCGTGCTTGAAGAATCCAGTCGGCGAATATGTGAAGGCCGTGGCGTTTAACCACAACGAGGATTCCAGGGCCGGGATCCCGGGGCGCGTTGATGTGGCATCGGTGGCAGATGGCTACACCTACGCGAGTATCGTACCGGAGGAATCCGTACCGTCCCTTCGGCATGGCGTGGTGGGCTGCTTGGACCTCGCGCACCTCGCAAACTTCACAAGTAGCGGCTCGCAGTTTGACCTTGAGCGCCCACGCATCATCGGCTTTCTTGCGGAGGGACTTGAGGGACGGCTTGCGCTTCATCCCTTGGCCGCCAACGGAAG
>Ga0209641_10002129_pt1 | contig 17186 bp, 28 predicted proteins | sample RifCSP16_1_FD_184022 | JGI IMG/M metagenome (GOLD analysis project Ga0209641, IMG submission 184022) | Soil microbial communities from Rifle, Colorado - Rifle CSP2_sed 16_1 (SPAdes) (version 2) | ecosystem: Environmental > Terrestrial > Deep subsurface > Rock core/Sediment | place: Rifle...
GCGTCCCGTCCTGCTGCCGGAACTTCTCCGGTATCTCCGGCTTCGTTGGGTCCGAGCTTCCGCTGCCTGCTGGCTGCCCTTCCGGTGCGCTCGCCGAGCTTCCGCTGCCTGCTGGCTGCCCCGAGCTCAGAAGATTGTCCGTCTGTGACGGGTCTATCTGTTGCTGCTGATTCGGTTCCGGCATTCTCTTCATCCTCCCTGGATTCGGTTACGAGCCACCCTTTTGGGGTCATCTCTCTTTTTATGATCATGCGTTTTCCTCCTTGTCTGCCTCATCGGCCTGTTGAGCGAGGCCGCATTTGGTTATCAGAAACGCTACAACTGCCCTCTGCCCCTCTTTGAAGGCTGTCTCATGGGAATCGCCTTTGACATAGCTTGGACGGTCATAGAAAAGCCTTGAGAGTTCATCAAGGACAGCCAGGCCATCCTTATCCTTCTGGAATATGCGCTCGTAAATCTTGGGGTCGAGAGCCACTATGCAGCCCCTTTCTGAGCGATTTTAGGCGCAACGGCCTTTTTCATCTCATGCTCCTGCATCTCCTTCTGCTGCTGCGCCAATGCCGCTTTCCTTTCGTCACGAAGCTTCTTGACCGCATCTTCGTCCCTGAGAAGGTCTGCCGGTACTCCAAGAAGGTCTGCCTTACGCCTTTCGGCCTTGTCAAGGTCGTAAATATCGAGGACCTCTGGCGTCCCTGCCTGTGCCTTCGCATAAAGGCCTGTCTCGAACCTTTCAATAGCGCCGATATCCTCAAGTTTCTGAGCTTTCGCAAGCGGAGAGGCGTACCTGATAACTGACGTCTTGCCTTCTATCTTCTCGGGCGGCTTACTCAAGGCCTCTGCCCTGAACACGATACCGAAGCACCTGGCTATCAAGGGCTGAAGGAACTCGACCTGAAGCCTTCCATACATCGGCCCAAGAAGCTGTCTGACGAGCTGTGTCCTGATATGCACCTCTGTTGCCGTCATTGCCGGGCCGTCCTGAGGCTGAAGCTGGTCAGCCATCAAGAGCTTACGGATAGCGGTCTGAAGGCGCTCAATCTCGAGCACGGCAATATCGAACTTGGTTCCCGGATTCAGCGGGAAGAAGCTGTCCTTGCTGGCAACGGCGATAACCTTTCGCGGCCCGACCTTGACGCTCTTGGTATTCACTACGCCATCGTCTACCGCGCCCCACATTCCCGCTATGGCCATGTCTGCATTGGAAAGAACGAGCTTTACGACTTCGTTGACGGTCTTTATGTCGGGAAGGGCATCATCAACGGGCCCCACGGAATAGACTGAATCCGGTATCACCAGCCAGCGCGGGACCACAACGGGCATTTCGTGATAGCCGGAGATACGAATTGTCTTCTTGCTCTTGACCTCGATATGCTCAGAGGCTATGGGAAGCTCAAGCGTCTTCGGGTTTTTGCGCGGATAGATGGCCTGGACGAAATCGAACGTGGTATCAGGCTTCTTCTCGACAGCCTTCTTTATCTGCTCGCTTACCTTTTCACCGTATTCGGCTATGGCCTGCTCTGCGGTAAGGGTGAAAACTCGGTAAATGGTGTCTATCATCCCCTTGCCAGTAGAATCCACGCAGTAGCAGGAATGCAGCGGCCACTGCTGGAAATTATACGGCTGGCTGCTGTCTTTCGCGCCCTCGGTTATATACATCGCGAACATACCGGAGCACGCCAGGTCGATAAACGACTCAAAGGCTGCAACATCGTAATTAGAGGCATGTATATTGCGCCAGATAGTCTCTGCCGCGCCGTCCAGCCATTCCTTTGCGGCCTGGTCCTCATCGAGGTTGTGAATCTCCAGACCGAACCATTTAGAGTTTGCAGGAGTAAGACCGCTCATAAGGGAAGCGGCCAGGAGCCTCACGGCATCCTTAGCGGTCGAATCGTATATGCGGGCGTTCTTATCATTCGCTGCCGCCCTTTGGGACTCAGCGGAAATGGAATCGTTACCGAACTTTTCACCACGAAGCGGATAGGTGTACTTATAGGCTTCCTGCCAGAAAGGCTCAAGCGGCCTTCTCTTGGCCTTGAGCTCGTTAAGTCTACGGATGTGGTCCTGTCCGGTCATGCTATCCCTTTATGCTCTTAAGGCGCTCTGCTGCTTTCTTCTCAGCTTCGTCTATCTTCTCAGCTTCTTCAGCGAAGTCGATTTTATGCTCAGATACATCGGTGAAAAGCTTTAAATGCCTGCCGAGCTTCTCAAGAGCTGCTATCTTGTCGTGAAGCTTGAATCTTACGGAGCCGCCAAATTGTGTCGTCGTCTCTGATATCTCAGCTACGCAAGCGGCTTGTTCAGGAGTGAGCTTTAAAGAATCCTTGAGAGTAATTCCACCAGGGCTCCATTCAGCGAAGTCCTGCATATTCGAGAAGCCTATCTTTGCAAACTCCTGAAGCACCCTTTCAGCGGTTATATCGAGCTTTGCTGTGCGCTTCTCTAAGGCCTTCTCGATAGAGTCCTTTACCTTGACCTTCCTCAACAGGCGACTCGCCTGAGATTCAGCGGTTTTCTCGCTGTATCCAGCTCGTATCGCCGCTTGCTTTCCGTTCAGGTCTATCAGGTACTCATGTACGAATAGCCTTTGCTGCGGAGTTATCCCATCTTTGGGGCTCATGGGGGGATTGTAAGGGGGAAGAAAAGGCGTGTCTACGGCACAGTGTGTCAAAGTGCCGGAAAGTGTCGGGAAGTGTCGTACTAATTTTGAGTTACAGGTATCTCTTGCGCCTCAAAAATCCACCAATCACGCCCACCGGGGTCTTTTTCAGCCTTCAGTTTGCCTTCAGCAATCCATCTTCTGATTGTGTCTTCGTGCTTACCAAAGTGCGCTGCGGCTTCCTTAACGGACATCTTTTTCGACATCCGGCTCACGCCTCCTCAATCGTAATCGGGTACAGGCTCTCGACCATGCGCTTCTTGGCGTTGTACGATTCAGTCTTCATGCCCTTCACATCGACAAAGGCCACCGTCCCGTCAGCCCTGAACTCCTGAAAGTCCACGACATACCGGACGCCCCCGGGAAGATGAAAAACAACCTGCCTCAGGAAGAAGACCACTTCGCCGGCGCGCTGCCTAATCTTGAGCTGTTCGTAATACCTGGCCTCTTTCTTCGAGTCAAACCGTATGCCATCGGCCTCTGTAGGCTGGGCTTTGAACTTATGGAATGCGCGCCTCATGCCGCAACCCCTTTCGATGCGTATTGAGCGCAGGGGCCCTCGTCAGGATGGACCGCAAGGTACGCCTGCCTGGGCTTCTGGCTCTTGTCGTTCGCGTAGTAATTCACGGTATGGACTATGCAGTGATAGCCCACAGATGTCCCCTGGATTTTCGTGGGCTGTCTCATTCCGAGACAGGTGTTACAGCTATGCGTTTTTTCACTCATGGCGATCTCCCCTGCTGTTCTTTCAGCTTCCTCATGCGCTCTTCAGCTTCGCGTTCGCGTTGCTGTCGTTCCACTGCCTGCTTACCTTCTGGCGTGGTAGCTGGAGGCCCGTAATCGTCCTCCCAGCCTTCGGCATTGAGCCATGTTGAAAGGTGAGGAATGTACTGCCCGTTATCTTTCTGCCACTGCTCCGAGGTCTTGGCCCGCTCAATCGTGGAGAGCATAGTCTCTATGAGCTGCTCGCTCGGGTTTATCTTGAGCCAGGTTTTCTTTGCCTGGCCTTTTGATACTTTTTTTGGATACGCCTTCCAAACCCTCTCAAAATCCGCGCACGCGGGATTAGGGATAGGATTAGGGATAGGATTAGGGATAGGATTGATAGAAATGTTCCCACCCGTACTAAACTGCTCTAACTTTTCGCTAACTACTTGTTTTTTATAGAGGTAGATGTTTAGGTACTCTTCAAGGGCCTCTCGGGGCGGTTCCGGCGTCTTTCTGCGGTGTCTCTGCTGCTTTCCATCATCATCAAGGTTCGTGCCATTGCAAAACTGGTGTCCGTTCCAGGATGTGAAATACCCCCAATGCCGTTCTCCGTCTTGCCATAGGAAGAGCATCCCGGCCTCAAAGTAGACCTTCAAAAGAGCCTCGACCTTTTTCAGGGTCATGCCCTTCATCTTGGGGTATACAAGGCCCAGGATCACATCAAGGTCAGCATTAAAGCAGCCCCAATCATCAGCCATAAGAAGAAGCCTTGGCCAATGAAGCTGTGCGTCAACGGGCAACTTGGCAAGCGACGGCGAAGACCAGATTGAATCCTTGATTACGCGGTTCGACATTCGGCTTCAGCTACTCCTCGAATATTTCCATCTGTATCGGTTTGCCGCCTCTGGCAAAGTGTTCAAAGTACCCTTCCGGCAGTATCGTTACCGGTGCACTCCACCCCTCCGGCAGCTCCGATGTCAACGGACAGAAGTCATCGGGAAGGGGCCTTAGAGTCATAGTTTTCCATCCTTTTTTAAAAATCTCTGCTATACTGTTTTTTACTTCCGAGACGCCCCACCTCAAGACCAAATCCCAATTCTGCGGCAAGGCTTCAACCCGATTTTTCTCATGATTGGCCCCGCTCACGGAGCGCATTCATGCGGCACTATTATTGTTATTATTGTGGCAAAACGACCGAAAGCGATCTGACGATAGAGCAGGGTCTCAGGTGCTCCCATTGCTACAGTCGGGCCTTATTTGAATTTGAAGACTCGGATGGAGATATGCCTCCGCTCAGCCATTGTGCGCGCGTAAGGGTCTTGCTCGTTGTAGTAAGCGCCGCGATTCACCTCAGACCATCCCCTCCGCCGCCTTCAGGTCTTTCATTTGCCCTTGCTCCTGTAGTGCTTGAGCACCTTAATAAGCTCGGGCAGGGTGTCGAGGTTGACGTTGATTTCGTTTTTATCCTGCCGAATAGTCAGGATATTGCTGCCGCGGTACTCCGTGATTTGCAGTGCAGGCTCGGCCACGCCGCTTTCCTTGTCGGTCTGCCATATCGTATGCTGCTCGTCGCCGCGCTCTAATGTCTCTCGATTTATCATCCTCTCCCCCAAAAATGACTTGATTTTTTGTAAGTATTTATGATATTATTAATGTTGCATTCGATGCCCCATTAGCTCAGTTGGAAGAGCAACCGTCTTACTAATGGTTAGGTCGCCGGTTCGAGTCCGGCATGGGAATTTAACCGCCTCACTCTGCACAGAGTGAGGCTTTTTTAATTTCAATCCGGGTTCATTTATCACTATCACTTTCTTCAGGTCCTTCAGAGTCCTTTTTAGGGACTTTTGGGGACTCATCATAAAGCATCGAAATAACTAATATTTTATACAGGAACACAGAGGAACCTAAATCTCCTGTGTGCTCCTGTGACTTTAATGTCAACTGAACTCAAGAAAATTGACTCCAGTTGACGGTCGACCTGAAAGTCCATGAAATAATGTTTCAGGTCGCTTCAGGTACAACCAGATACAACCTTGTTGAATCAGGTTGTATCTGGCATGCCCCTTTAATCCGGCACCTTGCACAGGTCCGGGTTCATCTCGCGGTACTTCTCAACCCTGAGAATAAGCCCATGTATGCCGGCCAGCTGCTCCTTCGAGGCCCCAAGCCTCTCGCACTCCTTATAGTAGAAGCGGAGCGTTGCCGGGACTGCGTTATCCTTCGCAAGGAATAGAAAGCCCTCTGCATCATCGATGAGCTTGTTCGTCTGGTTATTGAATGCCGTAAAGGTGTACTTGGTGTCGATAGGATGACCACCTACCGTATAGGCCTCTGCCTCAGCCTGCGCCTGTTCGTGGGCCTCTGCCTCTCCCTGCTTCTCTATGTCAGCCATATCTCTTTCGTCCATCTGCGTCCTCCGCGGATTCGTATTGGTTAAGCCGTTGCGCTGGGCTGTCTGCGCGGGGCCTTCTTTGTGGGCTTTTCGGGATTGGTGTCGTCGCCCTCCTGCTCCTCTTCCTCTTTCTTTTCGAGGTCAAGGTGACACTGGCGCTCGTACTCGCTTATGGCCTGAGTGTCGACCAGCTCGAAGGTGTCCTGCCGGTAGAGCCTCTTTTTGCCCTCTTCCCAGTTATATTCCCAGCGGCACTCGACAGGCCTGTGCTCGTAGCCGTTAGCGACCTTGCGGGAAAGCATATTGATATTGGTGTCGCACTTCGCCGTTTTGTCCTTGTAGTCGGCCTTGACCGCAGCGAGAGCCGATTCAAGCCCGTACTTGTCCTGTTGGTGCTTCGCGAGCTCGCGGCTGTACTCCAAGACCTGTTCATCCGTGAGCACGCACTTTAATTCCCGTTCCTCTGTCGTCTTCAGCTCCATATCTCTCTCCTTTGTATTTGGTCGGGACGAGGGGATTCGAACCCCTGGCCCCCTGGTCCCAGGCCAGGTGCGCTACCAGGCTGCGCTACGCCCCGATGGGTTTATGACTTCTTGAGTTCCTGCGCCCGTGCGTCTCTTATGCGGCGCGTCTTTACGAGGTCGGGGCCGGACGGCTTCGTTGCCTCAAATTCACCCCATACGAAATCAAGGGTCTCAAGCGTGGCGCAATCCTTGAGCGCCTTTTCATAATCCCGCGCCTCACCTGCGCTCGCTTTCTGCTTCTTCTCGTAAAGCTCCTTGATCTTGCCGTATACAACGGACATGGCTTTTTCGGTTACGCCGTCCAGCGACCTTTTCCCCGCCATGCTCTTCCCTTCCTTGTTGGTCCATGCCGTAATCTTCTCAAGCTCGGCCCCGTAGTTCTCGCCGTACATCGAGACAAGCATTTCGTGCGCCTCAGCCTTGAGGTTCCGGCCCTCGGCACTCATCTCCTGGTTGCCATACTCGACCTTTGACAGCTTCGAGGTGTCGATATTCGCGGCCTTGAGGTCTTCATATGTGAGATTGCGGATACCAAGCAGGCGGGTTATACCGTTGCCGATGCAGTTTGTATAGGAGCCCTTCTTAACATCGCCCTTGTCTATCTCTGAGGCCGGGAGCTCGACCCTCTTGCCGTCTGCGTCCTTGCCATACCTTTTAAAGAAGCCGTCCTTGCTCGACCGTGTGCCTATGGCCTCGATAGTTGCGCCGCCCAGGGTGAAGTAGCCCTTGTAGGTATAAGAGAAATGTCCCTCTTCGCTGGGCTCAAACACGGGCTCGTCTATGCGCCATGATATCCCGAACAGTCGCGCGACCTTCTCGGAGCCGGACACCTGGAGATACGGCTTGCCCTGTTGGTCGCACCAATCCAGTGGGTTCGTGACCCTCAGTGCGAGCTTCTTTATTTTGTTGACCGCCTCGATGCGCTTTTCTGCCTGCGCCGCAACCGCAAGCAGGCTATCATCTGCCAGCGGACTCGAAACTTCTATCGCGCCATCTGCCTCTGCCATTACGCTATCCTCCTTTTTATTTGGTCAATTTTGGATATTGTGGTTTTCCAACACGGTTTCCCTTGCCTCTGGTACTCTTTACCGATAACCAGATAGTCCCCGATGATCTTTTTTGCTACGCCCTTGAGCGCTGTTTTAACCTCTTTGTCTGCCGCGTCATGCTCGGAAACGAGGGGCTTTAATTCCTCGCACCTCTTTATCTTGTTCTCAAGTTCCGGGTCTTCGACCATTTCAAGGCCGCCTCTAACAGCCTCGGGCAGGCAGATGTGGGCAAAGCCGCAGTTACTACAGGTGCGTTCATCCCATTCGATAGGGTCTGGCGTGGTCCCGGCAGCAACATGGCGATTGACGCGCTCTATCTTCTGGACAAGGGTTTCACCGTACTCATAATCCAGCTTCATGGGAATTTCCTTAAGCTGCCCATTGACCTTGTTCTTAAACAGGAAGAGGGCTTCATCCTTGTTGTCCATGAGCATATAAAGGGTGAGCTGCGCCGGGTACTTTCTGAGGTATTCATACTTGCCGTCAAGAAGGTCGTCCACGCTATCGATAGACTGATACACAAAGGGACTCATGGATTTTATTTCAAGGGGTATGGCTTTGTTGTCCGTAAGTACCTTGCCATCAACATGGCCTGTAAGATTGAGTTCAGGCCACGCAAAGGCCCTCTGCTGCTCGATGATGGTAATGCCTGCATCCTGAAGGTCTCTGAGCACGGCGGCCTCGTGGATATTCCCCTCATCGAAGACCATCTGCAAGCCTACATCGTGAAGCGTCTTTTCCTGCCAGCGCGTCCTACTGAAAACCAAATATCGCTCGCAACTGTGTCCGGCTTCAGATGCGCGATTCGCGTTTACGGGCCATTGCTTTATCTTTCGCTGTTTTGATTCGATAATTTTTTCTACAAGCATACTCGCCTCCCTCCTTTATCTAGGGTAATACTGCAAGAACCATTTTGGCTGCGGCAGCTCGAAAGTCTCTTCCTTCCGCTTGACGCACAGGGTTATAAGCGGTCTACCCGACCAGCACTCCATACACATGGTCATTTCTCTGTGCTCGGCGCGTATGCCGCAGACGATATAGCCGAAAATGAAAGCCGCGATGAATGTGAACGCTATGCTCATATGGCTGCCCCCCTCACCCTGGAGATATGGAGATCAAGGCCGTTCTTCTTCACAAGCGTCGGCACGCCGTGAATAACCTTGACCTTCTCATCAGGCCGGGCCTGTTCCCGCAGTTCCTTTTCCCTTTCCCTGAATGTCTGGTAAATGTCGGACTCGCTAATTTCAATCGCCATCTCGACCTCCGCTTTCAGCGTGCTCTGATTTACTACCGCTATGCCGCCCAAACACAGAAGGGCAGCGACCGTCAGGTAAAAAGTCCAATCTGGGAGTTTCATTTCGAAGAACTCAAGGACGCGCCGACCTCTCTAAATTCGCCGAGCAGAAGATTGGAGGGCTTCGTCTTCGCAATGACCAACGCATATTTGGCTTTGAGGGATAGCCGTACGGAGAGTCCAGCATATATAGCGAAATCCTCACCGGCCTCGATGCCCGAACCGGCCTTGATGCCCGAACCGGCCTCGATGCCCTCACCGGCCTTGATGCCCTCACCGGCCTCGATGCCCTCACCGGCCTTGATGCCCTCACCGGCCTCGATGCCCTCACCGGCCTTGATGCCCGAACCGGCCTCGATGCCCTCACCGGCCTTGATGCCCTCACCGGCCTTGATGCCCGAACCGGCCTCGCACTCAATAATGAATCCGTTATCTCTCAACTCCGTGACTATGGAGTTCACGGCGCAGACATCGGCCTCGATGATGATGTCTCTGGTCGTATGAGGATGGCCGTCCAAAAGAACATCCAGTGCCCGTTGCAGCCTGTCGGAGTTTTCGAGCCTGGCAGAGTGAGCCTTGCCGCGCCCCATCTCCTTGACCCCCTTTTCGTAAGCCTCAAGGGTGTACTTCGTCTTGCAAGAGGGGCAACAAAACACCTGGTCTTTCCTCTTGGGCCTGAACTCACGGGAGCAGGGCCTGTACTTGCAGTGACGAAGGGGTGTCGTGGATGCCTCTGGCGAAGAGCTACCTCTTGCGTGGTCGACGTTTTCCATTTGCCCCACCATCCTTACCCCCTCAGTCCCTTCATGGACTCTAAAGCCTCATAGAGCGCATCGGAATATTTCTGAATCAGGGATATGGCTTCATCAAGGGCCGTCTCTTTGTAGCGGAGTCTGCTTTCAAGCCTCTCCTTCTTATTAAACAGGGCAAGGTTCGCGGCCTTGAGGCGGGATACCTCAGCCTCCTTCTCCGCCCATTTCTTCATGAGCTCATCCCTCTGCCACTTGACCTCTTCGAATATCTCGGCCTGAATCTCGGCAGGGGAATACTCGTAGTGCTCGGCGCACCCCCCGAACTCAGTCTTATTTGACTTGGCGGCCTCAACATTCTCTCCGCACTCATGGCAGAAAGTGCCCAGGTAGTCCGGCCTATTAAAGGGTGCTTCCGGGTCTCTTGATGCGCCTATTGGGTATGCGCCTGATGTTTTCATATGGCTCTCCTGGTCTTCTTTCTCAGATATGCCTGTATCGCGCTCTCCGGTATCTGTACCGGCCTGCCCTTGATGTAGGTAATCTCCCTGGCGCTCAGTTTGTTCATAAGCGTTTTGGTGCTTATGCGGAGTTTTGCTGCAGCTTCGTCCTTGGAATAGAGTTTTTCGAGCATGGTCTTGACTCCGTTGATTTCTGGTTTAGACTCTGTTCTATTCGGGGAATACTGGTCTGGTTACTCCTCGCACAAGGCGATCCGAAGAGCGTCTTTCAGGGTGCGTATCTTCATGGCCGTCTCCGCCGAGCTCGCCACTTCGCAGTCCGCGTACTCAAAGAGCCTGTTTATCTCTATCTCCATCCAGCCTGTCTCCCCGTTGATGCGCCTTGATAAACCGGACGGCGACAAATCGAGGGCCGCCGCCAGGGTCTCGTGCTTTCCCGCTCTCTTGAGCGCAATCTGTAGCAAGCCGCTGAAAGTCATCTTGTTTCCCATTGCGTCCCTTCTCAGGTATAAAAAAACCACATCCACGGAGGGCGGATATGGCTTATAGACTTTTTAAAGAGGCTGTGATAAGAAAAAGGGTACAGAGCTCGTTCCCGGCAAAGGTAGTAGAGGTGTACCCTTTTTTCTCAGGGGTGAACAAATAGGCAGATTGGGGCTGCTGGTTTGTCCGGGTCCCTAAGTTTTTAAGTCCTGTTTTTTTCATTTTCTCCGCCCCCAATGCGTGAGTAAAAAGGAGAAGCTATGTCCGACAAAATCAATTGGTTAAGCTATGAATTCACCGCTTATCAGCACGCAACACAATGGAACAATGTCGCGGGTATTTACATTTTTGCTGGTCTGAATCGAGAGAATCGCTGGGTTCCTCTTTACATTGGGCAAACTGACAGTTTTCAAGACAGAATTCCATCGCACGAGCAATGGGATAAGGCACGGTCTCTTGGGGCCACCCATGTTCATGCGAAGGCGGTTCCGCTTCAAGCTGACCGGGACACAGCGGAGAAACAGCTAATCCAGTCATTTCAGCCTCGGTTGAATGTCCAGCTACGGTAATTGGCTTTTTCATCAGCAGCCCCCAGTGATGAGGCTATGATATCAAATTTTCTACATCAGTCAAGAAAAATCTACCTAATAGGACGAAAAAGTGACAAGCCCGAATGAAAGATTAAAAAAAGTCAGAGAAGACTACGGGTTAACACAAACCGCATTTGGCGAACAGATAGGTCTTAAAGGTACGCAGGTGCGAGATTTAGAATCTGGCAAGGTAAAAATTGACGCCTTGATATCGAAAATTCTTTATCATGAATTTTATGTCAATCCATTGTGGCTAATTGAGGGCAAGGGCAATATGTATGTAGCCCCTAAAGCGCCACAGCAAGACAGCGACTTCACATATATACCCCTCTACGATATCCGCGCCGCTGCCGGTCCCGGCGCCCTCGTGGAAAAGGAAGAGGTAAAGGACTTTCTCGCATTCAAACAGGACTGGATACGGGGCGTTCTCAGGGTAAACCCGCAGGATCTCCGGCTCATCTACGTGGATGGCGATTCGATGGAACCCACGCTGCACCACGGCGATTTAATCTTGGTCAATGTGGGAAACCACGCGGTCGTCAGGGATGGCATTTATGTTGTGCGGTTCGGGCAAGCGGTCATGGTCAAACGGCTTCAGCTCCTTCCTGGGGACAGACTCAAAGTGAAGAGCGACAATGAGTCCGCTTATGAGCCGTTCATCATAGACCTTAAAAAGCTCGGCGAAGAGGTTGCCGTAATCGGCAGGGTGGTCTGGACGGGAAGGGGGTTGTGAAGAAATATTCCCTGATTCTTGTCGCGACTTTAGGTTTAACTTCTCAGGTTCATGCCGAAATTTGGGAATGGGGCTGCGAATCAGCCATAAGGAGTTTGCAAGAGGCGCAGGAGGATGTTGCGTCAGCTAAGGAGGATATAGATTCTGCTAAATCGACTTATAATCTTTGCACGCCATCTCGGTATAGTAGTTGCGAACTCGAACGGTCAAGACTGAACCGTGCCATTGATGATTATAATAGCGCAATCCGTGATTTTGAATATGCCCTGACCTCTTTTAATTTTTCGTGTCTGAATTAAATCAGGAGGCCTATGAAAATCTTTTTACTCACGCTCGTGCTGGCAATCACCTCCTGCGCCGCACCGATGAGTTTCTCGGACATGCCCCTATCAAGATACGACAAGAACACCGAATACGGCATAAAAGACCGGACCGATGGTTTCGATATAGCCGTGTTATATTCGAAGTATGAGCTTATACCCGCAAGTGATGCTGTCGCGATGGCGTGCAAATCTTCCCTCACTTCAATCGCATGGGAAGTGAGCGAAAAGAAGGGCAGGCAAATAGCGCCCATTAACGAGCAAACGATTAAAATTTCTATGGGGCGTAATGGCCTCTCAGGTATGACATCCTGCCGGGCATTTGCCACGGCTAAATGGAAGTAATCAGGAGCCTTATTTGAGAATCCTTTTGCTCGCTCTTATTCTCCTCCTCCCCTCCCTCGCCCTCGCCGGTGAGCGCCTTCATTTGGAGAAGGAGTACCAGGCCGCCTGGTGCACCGAGGGAACGATGGAGTTCGTGCTCGACGACAAGGCGCGCGTAGACTGCCTTACAGACGAGTACGCTGTTGAATTTGACTTTGCTAACAAATGGGCCGAAGCAGTGGGGCAGGCCCTTTACTACGGAATCAAGACCGAGCGTAAACCCGGCATCGTCCTGATACTAGAGAAGGATACCGACAAGGGATATCTTGAGCGCCTTCAGACCGTGGCAGAAAAGTTCAACCTGAAAGTTTGGACAGTAACCCCGGAGCTCATGCGTTCTTGCCAGCAGAACCGGATGCAATAAGAAATGCATCCGGCAATGTCAAAAGCGTTTCCTGCTCTTGCCTGGGTAATTGCTTAAAGCCCTGAACGAGCCTGTGCAGCGGCGATGCTTTTGGAAATCTTTTAAAAGGATTCTTCGCGGACATTACTATGATCTTCCCCTTCCCCATGCTGCAGCCTCCTTTAAGAGTTATACAGTATGCTGTATGTTTTCTACCCTTAATTTAGTAAGCGGCTGATTTGTTTAGATTATATAAGAGGAATTATTCTGCTTTCCAAGCAGAGTAAAATCTGAGGAGTAAAAAGGATAAGTAGATGTCTACCGTTTTAGCGATACTAAAGGAAATAGCTCAAGCGCCGGGCCTGCTGAAAGAGCTTTATGGTGATTTGGCCAAACCCGGAGTTTCCCAGGTTGGAAAGGCTCTTGGCTCTGTTCTTGGTCTCGGGAATACGATTTTATGGCCTATAACCTTAATGAATGAGAAAGCAAATATCGCTCTCAAAAGAAATCTTGAAAAATATAGAGAGCAAATTAAAGAAGTACCAGAAGATGAACTGACCGAGGTTCCACCTGAGATTGGTGTTCCCATTACTGAAAAATTGAGTTATGTGACAAATGAGGAGCTATCAAATTTATATGTCAATCTTTTAGCAAAGGCTTCCACATTTAAGACAGCTGAAAGTGCCCACCCGAGTTTCGTAAATATTATAAACAATTTATCTCCAGATGAGGCTTTATTATTAGAGCAATTTAGAGACACAGATGCATTACCATACGTGGAAGCACGTTTAGTAAAAAAGGATAATAGAAACCAATGGCTGACAGTTGCTGAACTCTTAACGGATTTAAGAGTAGATAAGCTGGCATTCCCAGACAATCTAATTTCATATTTGAGTAATTTCGAAGGTCTTGGCCTTATAAAAATTCGCAAAGACATTTTTATTGTCAATGATGCCCTATATGACCCAATTGAAAAGAGAAACCTTCCACTTTTCGATCTAATTCAATACAGCAAGGAAACCCACGAGCCTGAATTAAAACGCCGCAAAATTGAGATCACATCTTTTGGACAGCTCTTTATAAAAGCGTGCCTATCAAGTTTAAAGGACCAAATTCAGCAAGAGAATTGACGTATGCATAGTGAAGAGCCATTAACAGAATCCGCAAAAGCTGTTCAAGAAGTCGCGAAGACTTCAGGGAAAGCCATAGACGGAGCAAGGGAGTTTGGAGGCTTTATCGCCAAGTACATTGGAGGTACTGTCGAACAGGCATTAGGAATATTTGAGGACAAACTCAAATATTACCGTTTTGAAAATCAAATCAGATTGATGCAAAGGGCCTCTCAATTACTCAAGGAAATTGGTTTATCAGCACCCACGAGACCAATTCCTTTAAAGTTTGCAATCCCTCTGCTCGAGGCTGCTTCGCTTGAAGATGATATTTATTTGCAGGACCTTTGGGCCAATCTTCTGGTGAACGCAGCGAATAATGAGAGCTGCATGAATTTCAAAAATTCATATATCGAAATTTTAAAAAGCTTAACTCCTATGGAAGCTCTCATTCTAAAGAAAATATATTCTCAGCCTTATGAAGTGATGCAACACAATGGAGTTATAACCGAAGGACTTCCAGAAGAGATAAGACTTGCGAACCAAATCGAACGACTTAATCCTTTGGAACCAAAGGAAGAGATACAATTGGCACTTTCAAATTTAGCAAGATTAGGATGTATAAATCCTACAAGGACATGGGGTGGCGGGGAATTATTTTCAAAAGTCAATCCAACACTATTGGGAAAATTCTTTGTGGAGGCATGTACTTTACAGAAAAGACATTCCCAATAAAGCCTAAGGGAATTGGGATGTAAAAGGGACTGCCCTTACAGCCGGAATATTTTCAACGGTATCTGCGCGACAAACCTCAACCCTTGAGGAGAGATAAGTCCCCTAAGCAAGACCGAGTTTTTTTGCGAGCTTTGAATCGGCGAGATAAAATTCTTCTTTAGTAAGACCGGATTGTTCAATCATCGATCGCATAAGGAAGTCAGAATACTGGTCTGTATCCCTGGAGAGTTTTTTAACTGTGACGATTCGTCTTTGCCCATTAATGTATGCTTCCCATTGTGTATGGGATGATCCGCTGCCTGCTTTCTTTTTCAAGAAACCAAGAGCTGTAAGAATTGCTTCGACTTGAGGACGAGTTAAGAGCGGGAATTTCCGGCCCATTTAGCAGTGAGCACTGCCGCCGGAAAGATGAAAGGGTATAGCTTCTTCAAATGCCCGCCTCGATTTGATAGAACGGACCTTGCTCATTAAATAGATGCCATAATAGGTGGCACGGTCACGGATGGGGCTTTTCCGCTTCAGCAAAGAGGGAATGGAGGCCTTATCCTCGGTGTCCAAAACAGCATCGATATAGCCAGTGATAGCCTCCTCCAAGGACTTTTTGACCTTTAACAAGGAGTTCTCTTCTTCAGCGATATTCAAATCGATACACTTCGCAACCCATGTACCGCGAGAAGTACGATATGCATAACAACGTAGAATCAAATTTTGAGGCTTCATAGGAGCATCCTCCTTTAAATGAAACAGGAGTTGATCAAGGACACAACCACCCAGAGACACTATTTATAGCATCGGCCTTTTTGTCCGAGACTTTATTAAAAGTATATCAGATTAAAGAAAGGAAGGAATTTTTAGTCAACATCGCCGCCCCAGTGAGATTTATATTATACAAAATCCGTCAAAATCGTCAATAACTAATTTGTTTAAATTTATACTTTATGTTACTACAGCAGATCTATCTCCTTGTGCGTCTCTTCTATCGGGATATGGGCGTAGTGCTTCGTGGTCACATCCACGCTTGAATGCCCCAGGTACTTGCTGACGAGGTAGACAGAAACCTTCCGGCGCAGAAGATGGCTTCCGAAGGTCTCGCGCATGGTCTGGATGTTGATATTGTCGAGCCTGGAATCCTCTGCGACCTTCATAAACTCACGGTAAAGATTGTTTTTCCACGGCACGCCTGAGGGCGTTGGGAACACCCAGCGGTTCCTTTTCGGCAAGTCCCTCAATATCTCTTTGAGCTTACTGTTAATCGGGATACTGCGCTCTTCGCAGTCCTTTATCTTGTTCTCGGGCTTCGAGCGTATGCTGATTACATTCCTGTCGAAATCAACATCAGCCCATTCGAGAAAGACGAGCTCGTTTTTGCGGAGGCCCAGATAATAGAGCGCGGCGATTATGGGGTACAGGTTCGGATAGAGGTGCATGGCGACCATCAGGAGCGTGCCGACTTCATCATAGGACAGGTCTTTGAAAATCTTTTTTACCGGCTCGATGCGCTCGACATCATTGGCAGGGTTCTCTCGGCAGTAACCCTTTTTGATGCAGAAGTTCAGAAAGGACTTTATAACTTTCAGGTCCTTATTGGCGCCGGCCAGTGACTCCTTTACGCGCTTGTGATAGTGCCTCTCGATTGCGCCCTGGCTGAGCTCCTCCGGCTTTAGTACGCCGCCAGAGCCTTCTTCGAGATAGGCCTTGAACCGATTGAGAGCGCCTTTCCTCTCGCGTATAGTTTCCTTTGACCGGCCAGCGTTGCCGATCTCAATGTACTCCTCGACGGCCTCGGACAGGTCTTTGTTTATTATCAGGAGGGTAGACTTATGACGGCTCCGGGCCTCCCTGTGCTGATACTCGGCAAGAAGGGTTTTGGCTGCATCGCGCGAGCTCACATTTAAAGACTTCTGAAAGCTCTGACCGCCCTCTTTCCAGCCTACCCAAAAGTATTTTCCGCGCTTATAGATGTACGCCATGATTGTAAGTACAGTGTAAGTTCAAAAGGTGAATTTGTGGGATTCAGCGGGAATTATAGGGAAGAATCGGGATGAAGTCAACGAGGATTAAGGGAGAGAAAAAGCGAGTATTTTCTGAGAATTACGGCTTTTGCTTGGGTTTTTACTTGGTGGCGGCGGGTGGAGTCGAACCACCGACGCGGGGCTTATGAGACCCCTGCTCTGCCAACTGAGCTACGCCGCCGTTTGTGGGAAGTGGTGCGCTGGTGAAAATTGCAGACTGACGATTATAGCGAAATCTTATGCGAAAGTATATAACTTTTTAACTCTCCGAAGAGCCTTTCCGTACCGGTCACGACCAGCATGGTGACCTCGTCCGCGCCGTCGCCGTCAAGGTCGTCAATGACAAAGTCAGCCACATAGCCCTCAACCGCCTTTGTGCGCCAGTTCTCCGCCGTGGTGCCTCCGACCTTATCCCATGAAAGGCTTATTATCTCGCCGGTCTTGAAGGACATAGGGGTCTTGGCGCTCCTGCCCAGGCCGCCGGGCGTGTTCTTCTTTATGAAAAGCTCCCTTTTGCCGTCCTTGTCCCTGTCAGCGTGGAAGAACCTGCCTTCCACAGGTATCGGCTCCGCACGTTCTTCCTTGCGGGCTATATAGTTAAGCGTGCCGCCGTAGAAGTCCGCGCTCCTGTACCCGGAGCTCCA
>Ga0209641_10002134_pt1 | contig 17169 bp, 10 predicted proteins | sample RifCSP16_1_FD_184022 | JGI IMG/M metagenome (GOLD analysis project Ga0209641, IMG submission 184022) | Soil microbial communities from Rifle, Colorado - Rifle CSP2_sed 16_1 (SPAdes) (version 2) | ecosystem: Environmental > Terrestrial > Deep subsurface > Rock core/Sediment | place: Rifle...
GAACTCTTTGGACTGTTCGGCATAATATGTTTTCTCCCGCTTTAACTCTAGGGGTAAACGGGGGTCACTCTCTAATCTGCTCTTCATCGACTCAAATAGGGCCAAGTCTTTTATCCGGAAAGTCAGAGATGAATAAACCGGCCGGTCAAAGGCGGACATCATCTGGTCGATGTCTCCCCAGAGTTCGGAGTTGAAGGCGGTGGCACCGGCCTCGAAGATCCCGACCACAGTCCAGTCCCGGGCCCCGAAGCGGACCGTCTCCCCCAAGCCGCAGCCTTTGAATCTCTCTGCCACCGATTTGCCGGCAATGATTTCAGAGAGTCCGGCCTGCCACATCCGGCCGGCTATCAGTTTCACTTGTGGCCGCAATTCCATTGACTTGGCGTTGACTCCCCGCACCACCACGTTGCTGGTTTCATCATTTTTTCTCTTAGGCAGATTTATCAGCACGTAAATCTCCTTGGCCAAAAGGGGAGAGCCGTCCGTTCCTTGAGCAATCTCTGGCTCAGCGGCCACCACCTCGGCTTGGTCTCTTTGCAGAATAGAGGTAAGCTCGGTCTGGGAAGCCTTTCTGATCACTACCACATTGTCGTCTGAACCAGTGGCCACTAAAGTTTTCTTCAAGCCACTGGAGAGCATCATCTCGGCCGCAAAGACAAAGACCACCAGGGCAATCCCCAGCACAGTCAGAGCGGTAGTTATTTTTCTGCTGAATAAATTTCTGACGCTGTAAGATATAGGAATCATCTCGGGCTCCTCCTACTCCACCACCCGCAAACCATCTACAATCCGCATTCTGGCTGCCCGGAACGTGGGGAAGAGAGCCGCGGCAATCCCCACCAGCAAGGCCGCCAGCGCGGAGAGAAGCACGGTTACCGGCTGAATGTTAAAGACCGGGAAAAAAACTGAGACGGCTACTCCAATAGGTTTGCTCACCGCAAAAAGGAGTCCCAGGCCCAACAGACCTCCCCAACCGGCAATAAAAAGAGATTCACCCACTATTAAACCAGTCAAATGAAAGGGTCGGAAGCCGACAGTCTTCAAATAAGCATATTCAGGGGTTCTCTCCCGGGCTGACATGGCCATGGTGTTGGCAAGCACCAGTAGAATTACCCCGATAATTAAGCCGGAAACCACCTGCAGTCCGGCTATGATGGTGCCGGCCATCTGGATAAAGCTGAGCTGGAAAGCCTTCTCAGTTTCGGTCAAAGTTTCAGCTAAAGAGTTGTCAAAACGAGCGTCAATTGTTTCCGAAATTTCAGCGGCGCGATCAGGATTGTTTATGCGCAGAGCATACCATCCTACCTGGCCGGCCCGTGGGGGCATAGTCTGACGCATGGTTTCATCGATGTAATCCCAGTGGAACATGAAAGCGGTCTCATCTACGGAGGGGTCTCTCCCTACATAGATACCGCGGATGATAAAGTCCCAGTCGCCCGGAAAAATGGTTCCAATTAGAGCTATCTGGTCTCCCATCTTCCAGCCGAAGCGGTCAGCCAGTTTTCTCCCCACGATGACCGCCTTGCGCTCACTCTCAAAAGCCTCCAGCTGGTCTGCCGGGATTATATATTCGGGAAAGACTCTGAAGAAAGTGTTATGGTCAACCGCAAAATTGGCGAAAAAGTTCTGCGGGTCGATGTAAATCCCTCCGAACCAGGTGGCATAGGTCACCTGCTTAATCCCTTCAATTTTTTCTATCTGCTCTTTATAAGCCAGAGGCAGAGGGAAGATAATGGAAACCGCATTTCTGGTCACCAAACGGTCAGGCGCGGAAGCCTCTGCTCCAGCATACCAGGCGGTGATGAAAGTCCTAATCAAGCCGAAAGCCATCACCGCCAGGGCCAAGCCCAGAATGGTCAGCGCAGTTCGAAGTTTGTGCCTGAGGGTGTTGCGGATGATTATTTTCAAGACAAACATCAGGTCAGCTCACCTTTGTCCAAGTGCTTTCTGACACGGGCTTTTTCGGCTGCCCGAGGGTCATGAGTTACGACAATAATGGTCTTCTTATATTCAGAATTAAGCCGAGAAAGCAGAGTCATAATCTCTTCGGCGGAGTGCTTGTCCAAATCTCCGGTGGGCTCATCCGCTAAAATCAGAGTGGGGTCAGATACGATGGCTCGGGCGATGGCTACCCTCTGCTCCTGCCCTCCGGAGAGCTGTCTGGGGTAGTGCTGCATCCGGTCAGCCAAGCCGACGATGGAAAGGGCAGTTCCAACATGCTCTTGGCGCTCTTTCTTGGATAAACCGGTCAAGAGTAAAGGAAGCTCCACATTTTCATAGGCGGTCAGAACCGGAATCAAGTTGTAAAACTGAAAGACTAAACCAATATGCCGGGAGCGCCACTTGGCTAAGGCTGCCTCACTCAATTTAGCAATGTTTTCTCCGGCCACTATCACTTCCCCTGAAGAAGGGCGGTCAATCCCGGCCAGAAGGTTCAAAAGAGTAGTTTTTCCAGAACCGGAGGGCCCCATCAGAGCTAAAAATTCTCCGGCGGGAATTTCCAGGTCGATGTCTGTGAGCACCGGTATCTCTAATGAGTCTCTGTAATAAGATTTGGCTACATTTCTAAGGGTGACGATAGGTTCAGACATGATTTCCTCTTGGGTTAATCAGAAAGTTTAATCTTATCTTTAGATTTCAAGTTGCCGGCTGGAGAGAGAACCACTTGGTCTCCCTGCTGCAGGCCACTCATTATTTCTGTCACTGTTCCCAGCTCTCTTCCAACCTCAACTGGAGTCTCCTGCACATATTTGCCGACCACTTTAAAGACCACTTTTCGGTTTTCACGCGAGGTCACGGCACTCTTAGGGACGGCTAAGACCGGCTGAATGATTTCTTCTGAAACTTTCTCCAGAGGGAGAAAATTAACCCGGGCCGACATTTCCGGCAGAACCCGCTGGTCCAGATTCTTAAAAGCCACCTTGGTCAAAACCGTGGCCCGGGAACGGTCTGCAGTAGGGACGATTTTCTTCACATACCCCTGATAGCGATAGTCCGGATAGGCATCTAAGATGATTTCGCAGGGCTGATTTGGTTTAACTTTGTAAATGTTCGATTCTGAAACGTCCGCCTCAACCTCCAGGGATTTCATATCTGCCATAGTCACCACTGCTCCCCGTGAAGATGAGGAAGAGGCAAAGGGGGCAACCATTTCACCTACTTCAGCTTCCTTAGTTAAGACCGTGCCGGTGAAGGGAGCTCGAATCAAAGTGTTCTCCAGAGCCACTTCAACGGCTTTTACGGCCGCTCTCATCGCTTCCACATTGGCTACAGCAGCATCATATCTAGCCCTTGCCACTTCGACTATATCTTGGGTAGTTGCTCCAGTTTTTAAGAGTTCGGTCTGACGATTATTGTTCAGGACTGCTTCGGTAGACTCGGCCTGGGCGCTCTTGAGATTGGCTTTAGCTAATTCTAAATTGGCTTTGAGGTCGCTATTCTCCAGCTGGGCAATAACCTGTCCGGCGATTGCCTTATCCCCCTCTTCCAGGTTTAGAATCTCCAATCGACCGGTGGCCTTGGAAGAGACCGCCGCTTTTCTCTGGGCCACCACATAACCAGTAGCCACAAGCTCGGCTGAGGCTTCCGAGCCGGTCACCAGCTGAGCTGTGGCTACCTGAACCGTTACGGCAGGGACAGCCCGCTCTAAAAGGGTTTTATAGCCTAAGAACAGAGCAATGGGTACCAACACCCAGAGGAGATAGAGCCACTTCTTCTTTCTGCCCGGGGCTGAATTTTTACTCTCCCGGTCTATTCTCAGGGCCGAGAGGTCGGCGCTTTTGGCGTTAGCTTCAGACATAATATTACTCTTACGTAAGTTTGCCTTTCAGATTTGTCCTTCACTTCTTAGCAGGTGTAAGTTAATCTTAGTATACGCCTCTTGAATTAAGGAGTTTCAAAAAGCTAATAAAAGCAAGCTAGAAGGGCAACTGAAAGTCTTAATGTAAATTAGAACTTATTGGCCCGGCTCATCCAGGCACAGAACTCGCAAGTTGCCGCAGATTCAGGAATTTCTCGCATTAGGCACTCTTTGGCGCTCTTGTAAAGCTGGTAGGCGCGGTCAGGATAAGTTTTGATCTGGTGCACCTCCACGGCAAAGGGAATTCCATTATGCAGCTCTCCAGGTAAGGGGCTGTAATACACGATGTAGGCCAGATTCCTGGTCGGATGCTGATTCTTCTGCAAAAGGAGAGTATAGGTATCCATCTGGGTTTGGTAGTAGCTCTGACTGTACCCTTTGTTGTCCGGCAGAGAAGCTCTGGTCTTATGGTCTAAGGGGACTAAGGAGCCGTCCTCTATTTGCAGGCAGTCATCCAAACGGCCGGTTATTTTAAGGTCTGACTCTAGGTCAACCAAGCTTAAATTTAAAGAGATCTCAGCCAGTTTGCCTTTGACCTTATTTTCTATCAAAGGGGGAATAACTCCCAGTTTACGATAGCGGTTGAAATATTCCTTGATGACCGAATCCATTCCAGTGGGAAGGGTGGGGAAAATCCCTCGGGGGCGCGAAATCTTCTTATTGAACCGCAGCCAGAAACAGCGGGGGCATTCTAAAAATAGTCCAAGAGTAGAATTGGAGAGAGAAATCATCTTCAGAGTGCTAAAGTCAATTTTTGAGTTAATTCCTGCGCTAACTGGTCTCTGTTTTTAGGAGTTACTTCGATTAGTTCTATATCTTTCCGTTTCTTAATCTGGTCTGCCCAGGGATGGTGGGCATATACAATAGTTCCTAGGAAAGATAAATTTGAGTTCAGAATCTGCAATACAATTTGTCTAAATTTAGCAGAAAATAACTCCATTTTGCCGATTTCGTCAATTAAAATTACATTCTTTTGTTTAATTCCCTCCTCGATTTCTGGCAGAGCTATTTCTTCCAAGTCAGTTAAACTCACCCTATATTTTGCGACTCTGAGTTTGGATTTGAAATCTATATGAGAAAGAACCCCGATTCTGCCAGAAAAAGTCTTTAGGGAAAAGCCTACCCGTTTCCCCTGTTCTAAAATCTCTTCGGTGTAAAATCCGGCATAAGGCTTGGTCAATAGCTCGGCCACTCTACAAACCAGAGTGGTCTTGCCTGTTCGAGGAGGGCCGGTTAAGAGAATCTTCATTTTAGAGAAAGCACTCGCAACATACAATAGGTAGAACTTTTAGGTTAGAATTCTTACTTCATTGATAGAAACTATACCTAGGTAGGTTACCGGTAGAAACGGGACAGAGCTTAACTGGCTCCATCCCTTAGTCTACAAGACTTGACATTTCACTTACTATTCAGGGTGGACAGCAAACCCCGATTGGCACAGAATTTCAAGGTCCGCTCGGCTAGTTGAACACAAAGTTCACTCCCCGGATTATATTTGCCAACAGAACTCCCCGTTAGAGTCAAGCCCACAAGCAAAAGCCGAACTCTTGCGTTTAGCTAGTCGAAAGAAGTCTTTTGCCGTTCATAGGTGCCAATTATACACGAATAAACTGAGTCAAAAGGTGATTTATATCAGGTTCTATAATAGAGGTCAGACAAAACGCTCATTGGCCAAGATCTTCTTGTTGCGGCGGCGCTTGTTGCTGTCCAGAATTCTTTTACGAATCCGGATGGATTTGGGAGTCACTTCCACCTGTTCGTCCGGCCCGATGTATTCCAGAGCCAGCTCCAAAGTCATATTCAAAGGCGGAGTGAGCAAAATCGCCTCGTCGGCCGCTTTGCTGCGCATATTGGTCAGCTTCTTCTCCCGGCAGACGTTTATTTCGATATCTTCGTCGCGGGCGTTTTGCCCGACGACCATACCGGCATAGACCAGCACTCCCGGGCCGATGAAAAGCGTCCCCCGCTCCTGGCCGGCGTCCAGAGCATAGCCGGTGCTGGTGCCGCCTTCATAGGAAATGAGCGAGCCGTGGAGGTTGACCCGCACCAGCTCCGACTGATATGGCTCGTACTTGTTGAAAACGTGATTCACCACCGCCGTGCCGCGCGTTTTAGTCATCAAGGCCGACTTGAGCCCGATGACGCCGCGGGTCGGCATATCGTATTCGAGATGCTGCTCGCCGGAAGGGGTTGAATCGATGGAGAGAAGCATCCCTTTGCGCGCCCCGCACTCGGCAATCACCGGCCCCTGATATTCAGCCGGAACGTCGATGGTTACCAGCTCGTACGGCTCCAACTTTTGACCGTTTTCCTCGTGCAGGATCACCATCGGCTGGGAGACCAGAAGCTCAAACCCTTCCCGCCGCATCTGCTCGATGAGAATCGCCAGATGCAGTTCTCCCCGGCCGGAGACCAAAAACGAATCGGGTGAATCGGTCTCCTCCACCCGCAAAGCGACGTTGGTTTCCAGCTCTTTGGTAAGCCGCTTCCGAATCTGCCGCGAGGTGACCAGATTTCCCTCTTTTCCGCTGAAAGGGGAAATATTGACGCTGAAGATCATCTGTACCGTCGGCTGGTCCACTTCCACCGGCGGCAGTTGCTTGGGATTTTCGAAGTCGGCAATCGTTTCACCGATGGCTATTTCCGGCAGGCCGGCAACCGCCACGATTTCTCCCGCTTCCGCCGCTTGAGCCGGCTCCTGCTTCAACCCTTTGTAGATTAAAATTTCGCTCACTTGGCCGGGAACGATGCAGCCGTCTGTTTTGATTTGGGCTACTTTTTGCCCGGTAGAGATTTTGCCGGACGTAATTTTACCGATGCCCATTTTCCCTTTGTAGGTATCATAGGCCAAGGCCAAAACCAGAATTTGCAGCGGCTCCCCGGCGTTCACTAGGGGCGCTGGAATCTTTTGCAGAATGGTTTCGAACAGCGGTTTCAAGTCAAGCCCCGGCTTGTTCAGGTCGAGGGTGGCGCTTCCGGCTGTGGCCGAGGTGTAAACAATCGGAAAATCCAGCGTCTCGTGGTCGGCACCCAGGTGGACGAAAAGGTCAAAGGTTTTGTTGACCGTTTGATGCGGGTCGGAATCTTCCCGGTCGATCTTGTTCACCACCACCACCGCTTTTAAATTGAGTTCCAGCGCCTTGCGCAGGACGAATTTGGTCTGGGGCATCGGCCCCTCTTTGGCGTCGACCAAAAGCAGAACGCCGTCGGCCATCCGCAGGGTTCGTTCCACTTCTCCGCCGAAATCGGCATGGCCGGGGGTATCGACGATGTTGATTTTGACGCCGTTGTAGAGCACGCTGGCGTTTTTGGCCCGGATGGTGATGCCACGTTCCCGCTCCAAATCCATCGAATCCAGAATCCGTTCTCCCATCTGGTCCAAATTCCGGGCCGCCTGGGTTTGCTTGAGCATCGCGTCCACCAGCGTGGTCTTGCCGTGGTCCACGTGGGCGATGATGGCGATATTGCGTATGTTTTTCCGTCGTTCCATTTTTTCCCTATAAAAAACACAACGCGCCCTTCACGGGCGCGAAGTAATAGAAATATAACCTATTTTCGGGTTACGTCAATCTAAAATCAATTACCAAACACACAAGGGGAATATTCAACTAGGTGAAAGTCGAGTGACTCAGGTAAACACAGAAGTGGGTCGGGCAAGCATGATTTTAATAGCAGTATCACCGATAAATTAACCTGATGACAAAAAAAGTCCCGATACTTTTGGCATCGGGACTTTATTGCGGTCAGATACTATTTAGATCTTAACCACGTTTGAAGCCTGAGGGCCTTTGTTACCTTGACTAACTTCAAAACTAACTCTATCGCCCTCTTTGAGGGACTTAAAGCCGTTGTCTGAAATTGAGCTGTAGTGCACAAAAACATCCTGGCCGCTGCCGTCCGGTTCGATGAACCCAAAACCTTTGGATTCGTTAAACCATTTGACTTTACCTTCTAACAAGCTAATTCACCACCTTTCAAGAATTACAGGTTAAAAAAACCCACCGCCTATTTAAGCGGTGGGGTCATCCTAAGCTTAAACTACGACTTTGACAAAAAGCTTTTTTATATCTACTCTACTATACGTGTTTTCTCTGACTTTGTCAAGCTTATATTAGCGCCGGCCCAAGAATAATTATCCCTAGGTCAGAAGAATAAGCGGGCGATGGGACTCGAACCCTCTTCAATACCACCGTTTCTTATTTCCTGACAGCAGCTTACGTTGAGCGACAACATGTTAGCTTTTTGGAATGTCCACGATAATACAAGAAAACACAGGACAACACAAGCTGAGTTGAAACAGAATGGAAACAGGGAGGGGTCGGGTACCCCTCCCTCAGATTTCATATCGAAAATTCAGAATCCCCCTGTGAGATTCTTCACGATTTTCAAGCCCCCACCGCCTCATACTACATTAAGCCCGGCCTTAGGGTTTCTGCCCGGAGAGGTGCTGGAAACAAGATGGGACTTTTGCTATACAGGCTAAAGTAGTTTACAAAAGCAGAAAGCACCTTCAGCCGGGCAATGCTTATAATTCTACTTCCCCCTCTTGATTTTCGTTTACTCAAGAAGAACAATCAGCTTTCTTAGCCTTAGGCACAGGCAGATAGCTGGTACTTGAGCGCCTTAGATCCCTGTCTTTTGTGCTAAAACAAATCTAATCTGCTAATCATAAAGCTGTCATCATAGACGTCTTCAAATGTAGTTCTCGACAAGCGCTTGTACATTAAAACGCCATAGTTTCCCAAGTCAACCTGATAGCCAGCTTCCTCAAAGGCTTTGTTCGCCTTCGGGTCGAATGGATGAATTGCTACTGCAGCGTATTTCGCCTTGCTTCCAGCTAGCTTGATTAACTCCGTATAGGCTTTCATACTCCGGGCGAGAATCTCCATATGCTGAATAACTCCGAAACTTCTCTTCAGTAACGCATATCCGCCATCCACGGTGATTGAAAGATTCCTTGAGAAAACACCTTCCATTTCACGGGCCCTTAGATCCTTTAAACCTCGAATTACGAAACCACAATGCTTACTACCATACCAACCAAACAGTTTCTGGACCTGCTCCAAATCGATCCTATGCTTCTCTACCGACATGCCCTTCTTTTTGACGGACTTGGACGGATTGAGAATCTTATACATATAAGGATAACTCTCAACACTTCCGACCACTTCGTATCCGACATCACAATACCACTGATAGGCAACAATTGAACGGGACGTTGTCAAAAATGATAACCTGATACCTTGCCCTTGTAAATACTTCTCACTTGCCTCCAGCAGCTTTCGTCCGATGCCACGACGCATATATGACGGCCTAACCGCAACAGCATATATACCACCGACGTTTTCAATTTCTCCGTGTCGGGTCCGTGTCGGGATGGTCATGATACCAACAAAACCGACCATTTGGCCCTTAATTAGACCGCACATCCCTACCGGACCAGCGCCAATACGAGTGTCGTATTTCGTAAAGTTTGCCAGCCACTTAGCGCTGCCAGGCCAGCCGAACGATTTCAACCAGAGGATGAATATATCCTCTTTATGCTCCAGTTCACGATATGTCAAAATATCCATGATGTGGGCTCCTGCTAGATCGGGTTGCTCAGCCGTTACACGGTCAATTTGCTCATTCTCTCTGGACGTCAATTATCATTCCTGCCAAGAGCTACTGTCGCAAATATACTAGATTATGACAACAAAAACAGATTTTGCCGGTATACGAAGTAAAAACAAAATGCAAGCAGGGGATGGGGACCGGATACCGCTCCCTTTTGTCTTTCTCAGAAATTCAGGTTCCCTCAGAGAGATTTTTCAGATTTTTCCAGCCCCAGGGTGTCAGATTCCTTTAAGGTTGGGTTGACCTTCCTAAAGATGGCATTTTTGACCAAAAAGTGTATCTTAGATTTTAACCCGACTTAGCCGAATTACTCTGACGACGTACAGGAAGACACTTGTCAATGAATCCGAACATCAGTATCTTAGGGCTCAGCCTTATTCAAGTCGGAACTTATGAAGAATGCATTACTAATCCATCCTGAATTCTCGCCCCTTGGATTCTGGAACTATAAGGACGTTTGTAAATTAGTCGGGGCCAAATATCCAGCTGCGCCGCTCGGAATGATAACTTTGGCAGCACTTTTGCCACGGGAATGGAATATCAGGCTAGTCGATATGAATATAACCGAATTGTATGATTCTGACATCGACTGGGCTGATCTGGTATTCATTGGCGGAATGCTACCGCAGCAAGTTAGGTTTCTGAAGCTGATTGACAGAGTTCATGCGCGCGGTAAAAAGGTTGTTTCCGGCGGTCCTGATCCAACTTCACAACCAGAGGTTTATAAAGGTTCTGATTATCTGGTTCTGGGTGAAGCCGAAGATACTATTCAACCATTCCTGTATGATCTTCACAGTGGTGCACAAAGGGGGGTGTATTTCCCCTCTGAGAATAAGCCTGATCTTATCACAAGTCCTGTTCCACGGTTCGATTTACTATCTTTAGATGATTATCTGATGATCGGTATCCAGTTTTCCCGTGGTTGTCCATATAACTGTGAATTCTGCGATATTATTGAGCTTTATGGCCGGGTACCACGCACTAAGACACCCCAGCAAATCGTAAACGAGCTTGATGTGCTCTATGACCTGGGGTACCGAGGTCATATTGATTTTGTAGATGACAATTTCATAGGACATAAAGGAAAAGTAAAACAGACTCTAAGGGCGCTCAGAAAATGGTCGCAGGCACATAATTATCCATTTTTCTTCTCGACCGAGGCCTCTATCAATCTTGCCGATGATCAGGATCTTCTTGGATTAATGCGAGATGTAGACTTCAGGTACGTATTCATTGGAATAGAATCTGTAAGTGAGGAGGTACTGCGGTCCAATCGGAAAATGCAGAACCTCAATCGAAAGCTCTATGACGATCTTCATAGAATCTACAATCATGGAATGGTTGTTAATGGTGGCTATATCGTCGGATTTGATAATGAAACTAGCCAGACCACCAGACTAATTGCCGAGTCTATCGAACATAATAAGATATGTATGGCCATGGTAGGTTTGCTGTACGCACTCCCCGGCACTCAGCTGACTCGTAGACTGGGACAAGAAAAGCGTCTATCTGAGCATACCAACCGGTTAGATCCGGGCAACCGAGCTAACGTCGATCAAACCACCACTGGACTCAATTTCGCCACCCAAAGGCCCAGAAATGAAATCATAGCTGATTTTGTATACATCCTGAAGAGAGTATACAATGGGAAGAAATACTTCGATAGATGTCTGCGACTGGGCCTGGTGTTGAAAGTCAGTAGAGAACACCGACCCTCATTCTCCAAGAAGCTGATCTCCGCACGGGCGTTGATCCGGTTGATCAAGCAGCTGGGGTTCTCGCCGTCAACTGCTTACTATTTTTGGAGAAACATCCTGGTCATATTGCTGGTCCGTCCATCCGCAGTAGGAGAAGTAGTCAATCTGATGGCAATGCACATTCATTTTCGCAAACAAACAAAATACATTATTGAGCTGATGACTCGTAGTTCGCAAAATAATGGCGAGCATGAAATGGCGGCCGCTGCCACTGTGTCGCTGGGGGATGCCATTCAGGCCTAGGCTACATCTTTAACAAACCCGGCGGCCCCTGGAATCCTGTCCCTCAGGAGCCTGCTGTCTGCCGGTACCGTAGCGGCGACTAAAATAGACTTTTACTAAGACAGGAGGGAGCTAACAGAAGCTTCCTCTTGGTATTTTAGGCTTGAAGCATTCTGCCGCCGTGGGGCCCGGAAATCTTTGATCGGTTTCAGAGCCCGCTAGACAATTTAGGGGTTGAAACCGCGATTGCTTTTTGTCTCCTCGCCCCGAATTTTTACCCCGTGAGGGAGTCGAACCCCCAACCCTCGGATCCGAAGTCCGATTGGGGGTTCTTTTTATCTCTTTGCATATCAGTGAATTCCCTGGTAAGCTAAAGAGTTAGCGTCAAATGGTCAACCTAAAATATACCAAGGAAACCCACAATAACACAAGTCAAGTGGAAACAAAATGGAAACAGGGGGGTAGGCGTGATTCTAAATCTCTCGGTACTGTGCATCTTTGATATTTGCACCAGACCAATTTTGAAACCTTGTAGTTTTGCCTATTGAAGAAGATTATTTAGTTAGAGTCAGTATTAAAATGCAGAGTAAATGACCGGCTATTTTAACGAAAAAGAAATGTCAGGAAAAGTTAAACAAATATACCGAAATGCAGTTTCACCTTTGAAACTTCCCGGGTCCAATTACAAATAATACCTATGATTGAAATAGGACTTTATTGTAAGCTAAGTTATTGCTTCAAAAAGAATTAGAAAGGCAAATAGTTGTGCTGGCTGTGTGATACTTGTATTTGCTTGGTGGCAGTCAATTGATATAGAATTAGGGATCTCTTATACCTGTTGTTTGTGTGTATCCTCCCCCTCAAAACTGCGATTTTCGTGAGAACTGCCTACTTGGCATAAGGTTTCGTATTGTGCAAACTGCCTTCTTAAGCGTGAAAGATGATTCCGTACAACACTGCAAAGTAGAAAGCTTCAGATTACACAACCACAATGGAAACAGGGGGGGATACCAAGGGGGTTCCTCGACCCCTTATTCAATTCCAGAATCGCAGAGAGATTTTTTTGAATTTCTGAGACTGAAATTTTGGTCTGAGGCATTGCTTTGTAGTATGATTTGTCTTAACATTTAGAAGTCTCAAAACAAAGTCAGGAGAAGGGCGTATATTGTCCGAAGTGACCAATACGGCAAAAAACGGTAGAGTAGCAGTTAGACCGCTAACTCTAAAGGAGCGTAGATTTATCCACTTCCTTCCTACGGCACCTTCCATTACCGAGGCTGCCAGACAAGCCGGATATGCCCAGCCGAATAAAAACGCCTGTCATGTGATAAACCGGCTTAAGAATCACCCTGAGTTTACAGCTACCTTGGAGGCAGCAGGATTATCGACAAACATGCTTGCCAATTCAATTGCGGAGGGGATAAAGGCCACAAAGAAGTATGTCTGGAAGGGGAAAGTGGTGGGGGAAATTCCTGATTGGAAGGCCAGGCTAAGAGCCTTACTTGTTGCAGCGAAGATGGCGGGATACCTTAAATGATCTGAATGTTTGGTTTCAGAGTCTACCAGACCATTTGCCGATAGTGGAAGCAATATAAAAACTGGGGGGGAGATACCCCTCCACTTCATTTTGCCTTAGAAATTCAAAATCCCGTAGAGATATTTTTCAAGTTTTCCAGTCCAACAGGGGTCAGAGTGCTTTTAGCTATCTACATTGATGAACGCCTGTAATGAGTTCGAGGCCCACACTGTTGGCCTTATGCCTGATCTCCCGGACCACAGATTGTGGGTCTTGGCTCCTCCAGACTGCCATACCTTGCTCCTTTCTTTCCAGGACAAGCTAACCAAAACCGTATCTGCTTTTCAACCCCTGAATGGCCTGGCAGGCTCAGAAGCCGAACATTCTTGATACATTCTAAGCTTGCGATTATACTATTAGTAGGTCATTATGAAAGGCAGCAAGTTTCCTTAGCATTTATGGCGACTATACCTAGACAGTATCAAAATCTCGGGCCCGTCTCGGAGACAGACTCTGGTATTGTCTACAAATGCTATGATCTCTCAAATGGCTTCAGCGTAGCCTTAAGAGTTTTCTGCTCAACCGATGATGATATAAAACAGCTGGCTGAATACCAGTATGATTTTCTCCGTGTAGTAGACCATCCTCACATTATAAGGATTCTTGACCGGGGTTATACTGCTGAAGGTTTTCCTTTCATCGTAACCGAATGGGCACAAGATGGTAATCTGAGTGGCAAATCTAATACTCTGGATTTGATTGATAAGCAAAGAGTGGCGATTCAGATTGCAGAGGCACTCGACTTTTTACACTCTCTGGGCTATCTCCATGGGGATATAAAACCGAGTAACGTTCTGCTTTTTAGGGATAACAAGGGTGGCGTAAAGATTAAGCTATCTGATTTTGAGTTTCTGAGATCGGGTGGTTACGTCTCTCCGACTTCCTGGCAAGGCACAGTGCCTTATATGTCTCCAGAGGTCCTACGCGGGGAACCGGTCGGCTATTCTTCGGATCTATATTCTCTGGGTGTACTGATGTTTGAACTTCTTACCGGCCGGATGCCATTTCAACAAGAGAACATTTACAAACTTGCCTACGCTCAATTGGATCAAGAGCCAGAACTTAATGAGCATGAAAAAAGCAGCCTGCCGTTACCTCTTATTTCTTCTGTATTCACATTGTTGCAAAAGAATCCAACCGAAAGGATAGAAAGTGCCTGGAAAGTGAGGGATGCGTTACTCGGGGATACCGATAAAATCAAGCACGCCGACATACGACTCGGGCATTTCCTAGTTGATTACTTATATCTATCTAAATTGAACCGGAAATTCCAAACGCAGGAACTGCAGAGCATGCTAAGCGATACATTCAAAGGTATTGAGTCAGAAGAGAAGCTGTCCAAATTCCTTTTGGACAAGTCTGGAACCAATCCCGAAATTATCAGGCAATATCTTCGTGAATTGGTCAGCAGCGGCTTAATAGCGAGAACCAACGGATGTTGGAAGGTACATGGGGATTTGGAATCTTTCACCCTTAGCCAGGACTTTGCGGTACAGTATCTCCCCAGTGACAGGTCATTTCTCAACCCTGACACGCAAAAAGTCCTCGAGGCTGTCAGCATCTTCAAGTATCCAGTAAGATTGCTCATATTAGAAGAAGTTGTAGACCTCGAACCTTCCTTGTTAGCAGCAATCCTACACAAGTTTTCACAGTTAGGCTGGCTAGTTTATGGAAACGAATTTCAGGCAGGTAGGATACGGTTTTCAAAGGGGATAGACCGCGATTTCATCCTCAAGGGTTGTGACAGAGAGTCCCTCTATGAAATGCGAAGACGGGCGATTCAAGTTCTGCAGGGAAGGCTTCTCCGGGAGAACCGGGAAGATATTCTCAAGGAACTCCTGTATCAGGCAGAGGAAGCGGCAGAGTCGTCCCTAATTTTTAGGTATGCCCTCCTATTGTCTGAAAGGACCCAAACTAAAAAACCAAACTCTGAGTCTTTGTACTATTCTCTTCAGGCGTTAAGACATGCTGGAGAAGGTTCGGAGGAAAGAACGACACTTCTTCGCCGTATAGCCGATTTCTATGATGAGAAGGGACAACCAAAAGAAGCATCAGAGTATTACTCACAATACCTCTCATTCGAGCCGGCGGATTCGAAAGAAATAGCTGACGCGGAAAGAAAGCTAGGCTGGTGCTATGCCCGTCTTGCTGATTTTGAACTAGCGGAAAAGTATCTTACCTCTTCTTTCCAGCGTTTCAAAAGTCAGGGAAATCAGCATGCTCAGGCGTGGGTTTTGCTTAACTTGGCAGCTACAAAACACATGGAGAGAAACTATCCCGAATGCGAGGCAATACTGGGAGAATGTGATGAATTGGTTCGAGGCTGGCAGGATAGTGAAGAGCAGGCTAGACTTTATAATCTCACAGGAATCTTGGAGTGGTCCAAAGGAAACTATCAGATCGCCTATGAAAGTTACCAGAGGAGTTTTGAGAAGTATGAAAAGATGGGCAAAGACAAGGAGCTCGGACGAGTAGCTAACAATTTGGGACTTTTGCTAAGAGATTGGGGGAGGGCAGATGACTCTCTGGTTTATATACAGAGGGACATGGAAATAGCAAGAAACTCGGGTGACCTAATGAACCTTAGCTGCTCCTACAATAATTTGGCTATTGTCTATTGGAGCCTGAAACGATTCGACGAGGGAATCCATTTTGCCAGACTTGCGCAGGAGTTGGCCAGGCAGTTGTTGTACCGGGAGGTGGAGGCTATGGCCCACAACAACCTAGGGTTCCTCTATTTGGCAAAGGGTTCTCTGGATCAGGCCTTATTCCATCTGAGGCAGGCTATCTCAGTTTTTAAGGAAATCAACAATCCTTCAGGTTTGGGGCTGCCATATTATAACCAAGGAGAAATATATAGGGTCCGGCAGCTGCCACAGCTTGCAGCCGAGTTTTATTTTTTGAGTCTGGATATCCGGCGTAGGTTGGGCGAGAATGCAGGAGTTGCTGATAGTTTAGCTGGACTGAGCAGATTGTATCTTGAAATGTCTAACTTTGAACAAGATAATGAATACCTGCCAGAAGCATTCTCGCTGTACACTCAGTTAGGGAAGCAGCAAGAGGTTGTAATGCTAACTTTATCGCATATTGAGGCCTTGTGCCGAGCCAAACGTACTGATGAAGCTGTATCACTGCTTGAACAACTGCCTAAAAATGTCGGGGTATCTCAAAGCTCAACGCTAGGGTTCCACACATACCTGGCTCAGGGGCTTATTGAACTAAATCTTGGTGATTATGGTGAAGCGGAAAAGCACATTCTCAAAGCCTTTAAGGGCTTCCGAGCCGAACAGGATAAGGTTGCTCAGGCTAGAGCCTCAAGCTATCTTGGAGATTTGTATTCGTGTCTTGGCAGGCAAAGACTGGCGACCAAGTTCTGGAGAGAATCTCTTGGGCTTTACCGTGACCTCAAGGTCAGAGCCAAGATTGACCAATTGGAGTCGATGATGAGTGAAGCGGACAGAACAGCGCGTCGAGACCGAGAACAAATACAAACCCTTTCAAAAGTCAGCCAGCTTTTAGCTCAGATAGAGGATGAAGAAGAGCTGCTGACTCAAGTCCTTAAGCTTGCCATTGAGCTTTTGGGGGCTGAAAGAGGGGCTATCATTCTCTATGATAAGTCTAAGGCAGCGTTTGAGGTCCGAGTTTCTCACGGACTAGAGCAAGAGACTGCAAAAGACGCAGTGGAAATTAGCAGGAGAACAGTCCGAGAGGTTCAGCAAACTGGGAAGACCTTTATTTCTGGTGATGCTCCTTCTGAGGCTTTGCTCAAGGACCACCCCAGCATCAGAACTCACAACATACTCTCGATACTCTGTGCCCCCTTAAGTGTGAACCAGGATGTAATTGGCACTATTTACCTGGACAGCCGAACCCTTACGAGAGCGTTTACTGAGGATGACAGAGATTTCATCGACGTGCTCTCAAGTCTCTTAGCCGTTGCTATCTCAAAAGCACAAAGGTATAGCAGGGCATATGAAGAGATTTACGAGTTGCGGCAGAGGGCGAAAACCACCTATGATTTTCCCAACATCATAGGCAAAAGTCCCCTGATGCAGGAAGTCTTTTCCATGGCTACAAAAGTTGCGCCTACGAAAGCCACAGTTCTCATTCAAGGAGAAAGTGGGACAGGAAAGGAGCTA
>Ga0209641_10002135_pt1 | contig 17162 bp, 15 predicted proteins | sample RifCSP16_1_FD_184022 | JGI IMG/M metagenome (GOLD analysis project Ga0209641, IMG submission 184022) | Soil microbial communities from Rifle, Colorado - Rifle CSP2_sed 16_1 (SPAdes) (version 2) | ecosystem: Environmental > Terrestrial > Deep subsurface > Rock core/Sediment | place: Rifle...
CTGGGGATGAACCCCGTGGCGACTCCGCCGTAGTCCGTGTTCTTCCCCAGGGAGCCGGTGAGCCAGTGCTCCCAGTACTGAGCGAATCCCCCAGTACCCAGGGAAGGGTCGATGGCCACGGGGTAGGTCCGGGCGGGGTCGAGAAGCCAGGAGACTGGAACCCGGAGCTCCAGGTGGAGTCGGCCGGGCGCGCTGGACGCGCGGTAGAGGGCGCTCTCGACCGCCTCCTCGCGACCGACTTCATAGACCAACGGCTCCCCGATGCGGAGGACGGAGTCGTTCCCACGGAGGAACTCGACGGCCCCCGAAGTCTCCAGGGGGGCCTCGGAGAGCGTGGTGTTTCCGGCCACCGCCCGCAGGTTCCCGGGAACGTCGATGTCGAAGGGAATGGCCAGTGTGCTCGTGCCCGTGGGTGGGGTGGGGGGTGACTTGAGGATGAAACTCTCCTTCACCGAACCGACCGCCGGGACGTACTCCACGTCCACCTGGATGCCTGTGTAGGCGTCGGCGTACCGGGATACCCGGGGCGTCTGCTCCAGGGGAACGGACCGCAGCGTTCCGGCGGAGACGCGATCGCCCGAGGGATGCTCCCAGTCGAGCGAGCGGGGGAGGGCCCACGAGGCCTCGACTCCAAGGGCGGTCTCCGCCCGGAAGACCTGGCCGCTCTCCAGAGGGAAGGAGACGGAGAGCGCGGGGACGGGCGGCGACATCGGGCCAGGGGCCACGGACCGTGCCTCCCAAGGTCGGGGCTCGCTGGCCGGGGCACTCCCTCCTTCCCTGGATTCATCTCCGACCCCGGACCCAGTGGCAGACACACCTTTAGCGTCGACAACCCCGTCGCCCATGACCCCGTACAGCCCGCTCAGCCCCTCCGGGCCCTTGGGGAGGAGGGGGGTCACGGCCCCCGGCTCCCTCCATACCAGGCCCGTGAGCACCACGGACACCAGAATCAGTCCCAGGAACAGGCCCAGCAGCCGCCGCCGGCCCGCCCCCTCGTCCTTCCCCTCGTACCGCCCGCCCATGTTCGCCATGAAGGGAGGAAGCATGCTCCTGGGGTGTATGCTCTTTGGAACGGATTTTCGCCGCTATATCAAGCTATCCCCGGTTGTGGTCGTCATGGGCTGTTCTCAAGAACGGAACTGTGACCTCGGTCGCGGTCTACTCGTTGCCGGATCTGCCGTCGCGGTCACGGGACCCGGACCCACCGCCGCACCGCCTCCGTGGCCGTGAGGACGGGGACGATCCCGACCTTCCGGATCGGGCCGAAGTGGCGGTCGTTCGACACGAGGACGGCGCCGCTGTGGAGGCAGGCCGCGGCGTGGACGCAGTCGGCGATCTGCGCGGGCCGGAAGTAGGGGGCGCAGGCGAGGAGGAATCGCTCCTCGACCGCCACGCGTTCCATGGCCTCCGCCAGGGCCGCCGCGAGCGCCGCCGCCGTCGGCGAGGGGAAGACCTGGGCGTACCGCAGGTACTCCCGGACCAGGACCTCGTCCTCGACGAGGCGGAGATCCCCGCCCCGGAGGACGCGTCCTAAGAGGCGGAAAGTCCCCGTCTCTCGCTCCGGGTGCCGGACGGCGGACACGTAGACGGCCGCGTCGAGGAGCAGGGCCTCCGCGGGCACGACCCTACCGCCGGGCGAGGACGGGGTAGCGCTTCCGGGCGAACCGGTCCGTTTCCCGCTCCACCCACCGGATCAGGGGCCCACGTCCACGCCCGCCATCTCCTCACGGATCCGCCGCGCCCACTCGTCGGGGTCGAGCTTCTGCAGCCACAGCCCGTCCCGGGCCTCGACGAGGAGGAGCTGGGTGCCGGACCGGAGCTTCTGCGCGTCCCGGGTGTCCTTGGGGATCACGATGCGCCCGGCCTTGTCCACGGTGACGACGGTCGCCATGATGGGAACGATGGCGATGTCGCTACTTAGTGGCATGGATGCCACTCAAAGGTGGATCCGCTTTCACCGGTCCCGGGTTCTGCTCTCCCTCTGGGGCCCCTGACGAGGAGGAGGGCCGCCGGAAGGGCCGCGCGGGACACGGTTCTCATGAAGCCACCTCGAGGAGCCGCGTGGGGACACTCGGCAGGAGGCCGCGCAGGTCCCCTGGCTCTACTTAAGCGTAGCGAAGGCCGGCCGAAGCCCGACGGGGGTTCCGCACCACCGTGCCGCCCATCGGAGGTCCGGGTACATGAGTCCTCTGGAACGGCCTTTATCCGGTACTTGAAGGCATCGCGGGGTGAGCGTCCCATGGGTTTCCTGGCCTGGCCGGTCCGGTTGATGGTCGAACCGACCTACGCGAGTCTCGAAATGCCGACCGGCGGCCACGGGGTCCTTGAAGTAACGCTCTCCGGCATGCTGAATCGGGTCTCTGACTCCCCGCGAACGTACGCCCTGACGGCGGCACTCTCGATCAGTTCCTGCGGCGCATCGTGACGGGCGTAATGGCAGGGGCGGCAAAGAAGGACAAGGTCCTCCGCTAGGTTGGGCGTCCGATATCGGACGTGGTGGACCAGTTCACCCCTCTCATCGCAGGCAGGTCGTCTTCGCTGGGGTCCCAACTCATCGGGCGGTGAGAGCTCTACTCTCCTCCCCCAATCCCGACACCTCCCGTCTCGCCGCCAAACACCGACCCTGATCTTGAGGGAGACTTCGGAGCCTGCGGGACGAACCTTAAGGGGCGATCCGACGAGGTAGAAAAGGGTGTGCCCTTGGAGGCTCCGCACCTCAACGAAGAACGGGATGCCATCAGCCCAAACCACAATCACGGCCTGCGGCCGCATCGTCTCACGCATCCGGCTGTCCCAGATGGTCTCCTCCCGCATCACGTCACCGCCGATAACTCCAAGTTCGCCGTCAAAGCTTCCACCGCATCCTGCGGGACTATATCAGCCACCCTTCTCCGTTCACCGAGTGCGTGGGGGTCGCCCGCCGGTCTTCTTCCCCGTGCTGAGGTAGAATGCGACAAGTAGGGCCGCGACTACCCCGATCACCACTGCGACAATGATCCATCTCGTGGACGAGTCTATCCCGCCTGAACCCCGTCGCAAGCCGCCTTCTTTGCATCGTCGTGGTGGTGGTACTGCCCACTGGAATGGTCGACGTGTCCCCCACAGCTACCGGTCCCGCCCGAGTGCGCGTCGGCCGGCACCGCCGCCAGGCCCAACACTCCAATGGCAATCAGCATTACGAATCCCCACCGGCCCACTCCAACCCACCCCCGAGAGAGCATGCCGACGTCATCGCGGTCTGGTTCTGAAGATTGCCGGAGGTAGAGGTGTGCCCCGCGTCAGCCCCGAGATCAGTCAGTGCTGGCCTGGAGCCGGGCGAGGGCGCGTGAGAGGTTGCAGGAGAACCCGCCTTCCTCAGGAGGCGAGGGTGCGGGCGATCTCAGCGTCGATCTCCCTCGCCCGTCGATGCCTTCGGCAATCCACGATGAGTGCTTTCTCGAAGTCGGTCAAGTCAGTCAGGAACCGCAGACGCTCCGCAGCCTTCCGGCATTGCGCGTTCCAGCCCCCTATGTCCTTCTTCCCCAGGAGCTGATGCAGCGCGGACCAATCCTTCCTTCCCGAACGCAACTTCTCGAGGATGGCTTCCGGCCGGAATGGCTCATGGGTCCGGTACAGCTTGACAGTGGCCACCAGGCGCACGAGGGCCTTCGGGATGTTCCTACTTGCATAACGGATGATGTCGAAGAGGTCGCGCTCGCTGTCCCGCTGCTGGAGCGCTCGCAGCTTCTCCGCCAGCGCCTCCGGCGGCGCCATGCATCGGACAGGGCTGGGCGATGCAGGCAGGTCGCCAAAGTAGGGCTCCGGCAGCAGGCGTCGACTCTCCGGGGGAAGGCAGACGCGCTCGCGGGTGCTGACCTCCAGCGAGAACGTCCCCTCGTCCCACTCGTGCCCGTATCGGACCGTGGTGGCCCAAGTTCGGTCCCTCGTCGCCCGCGGTTCGTCCAGATGGAAGGAAACCCCGTGGTGGGTCACCTCCAGGGCCTTCGACATCGTCGGGCCGATTCGCTTGCCCAAGCCGTCCTCGGTGAAGTCGAGGTCCTCGCTGAACCGGCCGTCCCGGCCTAGGATCACTTTCCTCAGGAAGGTGCCTCCCTTGAAGGCGAGGCCCTCGAGCGCGCCTCCCTTGTGGAGTGCGTCTAGGGCATAGACGAGGATGACATCCTGCTGGGCCGAGTGAAGGTCGATCCCGTTCTGATAGGCGAAACGGTTGACGACAGGCTTCGGGATCAACGGACCCGGACCTCCCCGAGCAGGCGTTCTTCGGGGACGTTCACGATCACGTGCCAGAGCCGGTCGTGATCGCCTTCACGGCCGAACTCCCGGACCGGGCCCAAACGGATCCAGGGGGGTCCGGCGTCCCGCAGAAGTTTGGCGGTGAACGATTCCGGAACAGGGACCTCGGGTCGGATGCGCGTCAGGAGGTGGCCGATCCGCTGGCCGAGGCTCCGGTTCCCCGTCCGGCGGACGTAGTTCAGCAGTTTCCGGTAGTCGAGGCGGGGCTTGGCGGCGTGCAGCACCTGGACTGCATGGGCCATCCCCCCCAGGAGGTCGGGTCGATCCACCGCATCCAGCATCGTCTTCTCCAGGTCGGTCACCCAGAACTCCGTGCCGTGGCGCTGGACCCGCTGCAGGCCGAAGAATCGGGGAGGGGAGACGTGGACGAGTCGGAACGCGACGGGCTCCTGCAGGCTCCGCTCGGCCTTCCTGGGGGTCGCCAGGTGGAAAGTGCGCGGGTTCTGCGTGAGGAGCCCGTGGAGGGTCGCCGCGGTCGAGTACGCAAAGGCGTAGGGGTCAATCAGGTGACTTCCGACGCGGAACGCGTTCGTGTCGGGCACGGGATCCGGCCCGTTCTCCGGGGGGTTCAGGAGGTACCGGCCCCGTCCGATCCGCTGGAGCCAGCGCTTCCGGCTCAGGGTGTGTGCGATCTTCGCGGCGTAGGTCCGCGTGACGCCGACCCGGGCCGCGATCTCCTCGACCGTGATCGAGTCTCGCTTCTCGGCGGTGAGGCCGAGGACGACCCGGCTCTCCATGGGCGAAAGGGATCGGACGCGCATCGGATCACCAACGCGAAGGGGGCTTATAAGTATATCGTCTAACATTACTATATCAGTAATGTGGACAGACATAGATTCTTCGCCTTGTCACGCCAGTTGCCACCCTCCGCCTCGCCTCCGAGGGGGTCAGGCCGCCTGGGAGCCGGCGTGGTTCTTACAGCGGTCAACCGGGACTGGTTCCTGCTTCCTCGCGCCGGACCAGTCAGCGCGCCCCCGTCACAGAACACCTTCGAGGTACTCGTACGGGACATGGAGCTCGTCCAGCGCTTTGAGGATTCTCCGCAAGGTGTCGTTCCGGAACTCCCCACGGGTCCAGAGGATGCCGGTCTCCTTCCGCCCTGCCCGCAGTGTCGCGGCGACCTCCTCGAGTCGTTCGGAGCGGTCCCAGAGCACCGTGAACGCATATCCCATCTCGTGAAGCCGTTGGACTTGGTTGCGATAGGTCATCCACCGCACCCCCGGGGAGGGCGGCCATGCCCCCCGGTTCTACTTAAGCGTGGCGAAGCCGGACGGGTGTTCCGCGCCACCTCCCGCACATCGGAGGTCCCTCTCTGCGACGGCTGTTGCCCTACTTGTGCCCCCTTCTCTGACTCACGTTAGAAGGGCTGTCCCCCGATTCCGGAGCGCGGATCGAGCGGACCGTTCCGGCTCCTGCCGACTCTGTGTGTGCGTCCTTTGCTCTCCCCTTCGCACGGAGCGCCCTAACGAGCACCGCCGCGAGACCCGCTACTGAGGCGAGCAGCGCCACTCCACAATCGCCAGGGCCGGGGCGGCCGAAGGTGGAGAGCTTCCGCCCGCGATGACGCGTGCGGTGCAGATCTCGGAGAACTGGCTCCCATCGTAAGCGCGGGCATCCACCGTGTGCCACCCACTCGGCTGGGAGTGCGGGTCTATGAAGAAATCCCACGTTTCGGCGCCGTGCGCCATGGTCCACGAACCGTTGTCGATCCGCACCTGGACCCAAGAGACTCTGCCCTCGGCGTCCGCCGCCAGGCCCCGGAGCGTGGAGTCCTGAGGGGTGGAGGGAACTGTGGAGGTCTCGCGGATAGTGCATCGTGGCGGCTCATCACCGGGTCCGTCGGGAAGAGCTCCGATGGTCTCGGACGCCGGTCCCCAGCCGGCTCCAGCCGAACCGGGTCCCTGGACTAGGTCTTGAGAATCGAACCACGACTACGGCATGGCGGAGTTAACGGGTCTCCAGAACCCTGCTCTGCCGATGAAGGCCCAGACCCGAGCGGTAACGCTCGCCATCGCCGCCGCCTTCCTCTTCGTCGGCGTGCGTCACGTCGACCTCGACGACGACGGCACTCCCGCCCCCTTCGGGGCTCCGGCGTGGCGGACTCTCCGCTCCACGGCCGTTCCCTCGGCCGTGGAGTTCTCCCCGGGATTTGGCAACTTCACCTACCATGACGACGGGGACAACGCCGACAGACCGGTGAACGTCTACTACTACCGCCCGGACACCTTTCCGGGGAGCAACCCGGAGGTCGTCTTCACCATGCACGGCAGCGAGCGGAATGCCTTGTCTGCCCGAGACAGGATGGTGCCGTACGCCGATCGATATGACGCACTGCTCATCGCACCCGAGTTCAGCACGGCGTTCTATCCCGATGCGGATGACTACAACCGCGGTTTCGTGAAGGACGGCGGTGGCACCGGGAACCTCCGCATCCGGTCGGATTGGACGTTCCTCACCGTCGAGGAGCTATTCGACGTCGTGCAGGCGTCGATCCCCGGCGCACCGAGCAGGTACAGCATTCAGGGGAACTCGGCGGCCGGCCAGTTCATCTCCCGCCTGGCCCTGGTGGTTCCCGAAGCGAGGTTCGATGTCGCGGCGGGTTCGAACGGCGGCTGGTACACCTTGCCCACGAGCACCGAGCTGTACCCGAACGGCATCGGAGACCTTGACATCTCCGATGCCGATGTCGCGCAGGTCTACGGTAAGAAAGTCGTGATCACCGTGGGGGAGAACGACACCGACCCGAACAGCTATGACCTGACGCACAACGCGTTCACCGATGCCCAAGGGATCAATCGCTACGAGCGCGCCTTGTTCTATCACAACTACACGCGCGCCGATGCGGCGGCCAGGGGGGTGCCTTTCAATTGGGACCTCCTGGTGGTGGGGAACGTCGACCATGACGCCGAGCTGATGGCGCACGCCACGGCGGGGGCGGTATTCGCCGGCGCGACCACGCAGGCGGACCTGAGGCTCTCCCCCGCGGATGACACGTACATCGATGAGAGCAGCCCGTCAACCGTGTTTGGTGCGGGGCTGGAACTGCGGGTCGACGGCGGTTCCTATGAGAAGACGTTTTTCAAGTTCGATCTGAGTTCGGTCGGCGCCCCGGCGGGCGTCGCCCTGCTGAGGCTCTACATCACGAATGGTGCGTCTGGTAGGCAGTTTGTCCACGCGGTGAGCGATACGTCCTGGAGTGAATCCACTCTCACCTGGAACAATGCCCCGGCCCTCGGCCAGGAGATCGGGATGACCACGGGCGGGGAACGAGACGGCATTCTCTATGTGGAGGTCACCGACTACATCAATGAGAAGATTGGAGGACTGGCCTCCCTGGCGCTCCAATCCGAAGACACCGACCAGCTGTACTTCCGGTCAAGGGAAGCCCCGGATTTCCCTGCGCAGCTGGTGCTCTTCCGGGTCGGTGCGCCTCCACCCTTTGAATTCTCCGTGGCGATGAGCCCCAGCGCGGGAAGCGCATCGCCCGGTGGCTCCCTGCCCGCGACGGTGACGGCGACGCTCCTCTCCGGGACGAGCGAAACCGTTACGTTCAGCTGCACGGACCTTCCCGCCGGTGCCGACTGCGCTTTCGTCCCGCCCACGAGTGATCCGACCGGCTCCTCCGGCCTCACGATCTCCACCTCCCCGGGGACGCCCGTGGGCACCCATCTGCTCCGGGTGATCGGGACTGCCCCGGGACTCTCCCGGGATGCGACCTTCACCCTCACGGTGTCCCCGACGACGGAGCCGGTGCGCAACCCCGTCTCAGGCCTGTCCGGCGCCTCCATGGACGACGTCGTCGTGTCCTGGGACCCGCCGGAGGACATCGCGGGTGTTCTTCACTACTCCGTGTACGTCGGCACCGACTACGATCCAGATGGGGCCGGGTACGCGTTCCTCGGCACCACGCCCGTCGGAGGCACCTCGTACGTCCATGCCGGCGCCGGCCGGGGCGATTTGACCACGTATTACTACCGGGTCCTCACGAACAGCTCGACATCGTTTGCGCCGCACCCCCGTCAGACGGCGAAGTTCGGGCAGGCGCTGGCGGGCGGTGCCGCATCCCTCCTCTCCCTCCCCATCGAGCCGAACGACGCCTCCCTGCTGGCGGTCCTCGCAAGCGTGGCCTCGGAAGTGGAGCTGGTCCGCGCTTACGACCCATCCGACGCGGCCGACCCATGGAAGGCCTACTACCCGGGCCGAGGCGGGGACCTGACGGCCGTCCGGCGCGGCGTCGCTCTCTGGGTCCACACGCGCGCTGGCCCTGCGGTCCCCTTCGCCCTGACCGGCTGGGTGGAACCGAGCACGACCCTCTCCCTGGACGCGGGATGGAACTTGGTCGCCCTAGCCGCCGACGCCCCCGTGCCAGTCGCGACCGCGCTCGCCGGCGTGCCCTATCTCGCCGTGGAGGGCCTTGACGCCGCCGCGGCCCCGTACTGGCTGCGCGCCCTCGGCCCGGGGGACCTCCTTCGCCCGGGAACCGGCTACTGGATCCAGGTCGCCACGGCGAGCCTGTGGACGGTGGCCTTCGACGCGACGTAGGTCTCCTCTGCCGGCGCAGCCATCCCGCCACCGCGGGGATGGCGTCACTCATCCAGGACGCGCCCGTGGGCGTGGGGACGAGGGTCACCTTGTGGGCGCGGGCCCACCGCCGGATGTCCGGGGTCCAGTGGGGGCTGTTCCCGTCCTGGATCACGTGGAGGCGGACGTCCCGCGGGTACCGCCGGCGCAGCCGCCTCAGGAAGGCGTGCCAGCGGACGGCGTGCTTCGTCCGGTAGACCTTCCCGGTGAGGCGCTGGTGGAACACGTTGAGGGCGAGGAAGTAGTAGACCGTGCCGCGGTCCTTGTGGTAGGTGGCGGGGATGCGGCCCGGCCGCTTCTCCGGGAACCATCCCTCTCCGCCGCGGGGGATGAGCTGGATCGGCCCGACCTCGTCCGCGCTGAGGACGACGGGCGGGTTCCTCCGCTTCCGCGTGAGCCGCTCGATCCGTGCCTTCTTCTCCTGGAAGGCGGGGTCCTTCGACGTCTTCCAGGTGCGGATGGACGGGTGGGGGACATCCGCCTCGTGGCAGATCACGCGCAGCCACTCCTCGCTGATCGAGGGGACGACCCCCCGCTTCACCGCCTCCTCCCGCAGGCGGCGCAGGCTCCACATCCCGTAGGGGAGGTCGAGGTCCCGTGGCCGCGACGTGGCGAGGCCCACGACGCCCGCGCGCTACTCGTCCGTGAACGTCGGAGGACGGCCCCCGCCCCACCGCGGCTTCAGCATGGAGAAGCCGTGGACATTGAACGTCTTGATGATCTCCCGGACGTAGTCCTCGGACATCCCCGCGATGACGCCGATCCGCGGCGCGGTGAACCCCTGGGCGCTGGCGAGGACGACCTGGGCGCGCTTCACCTCGACGGCGTCCTGCCCGTGGCGGACGATGCGGCGGAGCGTGTTCCCCTCCTCGTTCGAGATCTCCCGGACCTGGAGCACCATGGCGAGGCGGTATCGAGTCCGGGGTAATGGTTCCTTCGGAACCACATCAGTGACCAGGTAGAACCTCGGACAAGGTTCCTGGCCCCTCCACTAGGCCGTTGTGGGTGCCTTTCCGTTTCAGAAGCGATGCCTCCGGGCGCCCGGCCTCGTCCTCTGGACCGAAACCACGCACGCCGGGCTGTTTCCGGCGGTGAGACGGGACCTGAAGGGTGGAAATAGGGGAGTCCCCATCGGGCAGATTCCCATGGGGCGCGATCCGGCGGATCGGGAGAAGCACCGGACCCGGGGCTTCACCCTGCTGGAGAAGTACGACCATGCCCAGGCGGACCGCGAGTTCCGCCTGGCCGGGGATCCGCTCGGGCGCGCCCTCGTCGCCTTTCACGAGGAGGCCTGGGAGCGCGCCGCGTCCCAAGCCATCTCGGCGCTCGGAGAGAGCGCGGTGCGCGAGGACGCCCGATCGAAGGCGGCCGCCCTCCAGATCCTCTCCGCGAGCGCGGATCACCTGAGCCCCGGGGGGGAGGGGAACGACCGCCGGGCCCGGCTGCGGGTCCGCGCCGACCCCCTCCTGGAGGGCGTGGACTGGGCGCAGGTGACGCGCCACATGGGCGAGCTCGCCCGGGAGAATCCACGGGCGTGGGCCCGCCTCGCGAGCACGCGGATGGCGAACAAGCTGGCGAAGTCGGGAACGGCGGTGGCGGCCCGCCTGGCCCTGGAGGGGAACCTCCACCAGGCCCGCCTGGCCGTGACGCAGGTCGCGGACACGGTCGCCGGGAGCCGGATGGCCGTCGCATGGCCGATCTGCGACGACTGCCTCGACGAGGCCGAGACGGACCCCCTCACGATCAGCCTGGCAGAGTCGGCGGTCGTGTTCCTCGTCTTGCCCGCCGACTCGCGGGAGGAGGCGCTGGTCCTCGGCATCGCCGGCCTCCACGCCGGGGCATGGCTCCAGGGGCAGGGCCGATCCGAGATGGAACTCCAGAAGGGAAGGCACCTCGCGGAATTCCTCCCGCACGCCGAGGCCATGTTCGACGCGCTCCCATCGCTCCCGCCGCTCGACCCCGCGGTCTGGGAGGGGCGCGAGGCGCTCTTGGCGTCCTGCTTGGCCTACTATCGAGCGTCGGCGGCTAGCCTCCGGCAGGATTGGCCCCGCGCCCGGGAGCTCCTCGAGTCCCTGGTGTCCGGTCCGCCGGGTCCATGGACCGAGCGGGGCGAGGAGGCCCTGGACCGCGTCCGACAACGGATCGAGGTCGAGGACGGGAAGGCCCGCCACCGCGCGCTGCGGGAGCGGCGCGACGTCGCGCGCGCCTCCGGGGATGCCGCCGGCGAGCAGACCGCCCTCGCCGCCCTCGTGGCGGAGCCGGACCCCGAGCTCACCGACGTCGAACGCCTCGCCCGCCTCTCGGTCGAGGCCGGGGCGCCCGACCGGGTGGAACGCGTCCGGGAGGCCCTGAATTGCGGCTCGCACGATCCGGGCTTCCTGCCCTCCCTGATCGAAGAGGCGAGGCGCCGGGTCGGGGCGGGGCAGCGCCGCGAGGCCCTCTCCCTCTACCGCTTGGCGAGACGCGCCGGGACGGTGGAGCGCTCGGACCTCGCCTCCATGGCGGCGCTCCTTCTCTCCATCGACCGCGGCGCCGAGGCCGGGCGCGCCTTCGAGGAGATCGCCCCGCTCGATCCCCGCCATTGGTTGGACGCCGCCCAGGCGTACTCGAGGTCCGGCGAGGAGACGCGGGCCCGGAGGGCCTTGCGCGCCCTCTTCGACACCCGCGCCCCCGCTGCCCTCCTCGAAGAGGGGCTGCGACTGGCCCGGGAGGTCGCCCCCCTGGAGGAGGTCGGGCACCTGGCCTCCCGCCTGCTCGAGCGGGACCCTGCGAACGCGCTCGCCGCCGAGGCGCGCACCGCCGCGAAGGCCGAGGCCGCGCTGGAACGCTCGCGGGCGGCGGCGCAGCGCACGGCGGACGGTCTCGCCGCCGCGGGGCGCCGGGACTGGGCCGCCGCGGTGGCCGCTCTCGCGCAGATTCCGGAGGATCTTCTCAGCGGGGAGGGACGGCTCGCCCTCGCCCGCGGGCTCAAGGCGCGAGGAGAGACCGAGAGGGCCCTCCCGCTGTACGAGCGCCTCCCGCCCACCCCCGAGGTCCTCGAGGAGATGGCGCGCGGCTTCGTGGGGCTCCGGCGCTACGACGAGGCGCGCCGCGCGCTCCGGAGGCGCCTGGACGCCGCCGATGCGGACGCGCCGTTCGACCCCGGCACCGACCCGGACCTCCGTGGCCTCGTGGCCGAGCTCCAGGGGGACCTGCTCGAGGCGGCACGGTCCTATGACGATGCCACCCTGCTCGACGCCCTGGCGATCCGCGCCGCTGCGGAGGGGAACGCCCTCGCGGAGCTCGAGGCGCTCGCCGTCCTGGCGGGCCGGGGGCCGGAGGCGTTCGGGGAACGCCTCGCCTCCCGCCTCGCCGCGCACGAGGCGACCCTCCCGCTCCGGGCCAAGGAGAAGTTCGCCCGGGGGCGCCTCCCCGAGCTGGTCCTGTGCGACACGAACGTCCTCCTCGTCCGGCTCGTCGAGGAGGTCGCTCCCCAGGACACCCTGCAACGCCTGAGGAAGGCGGAGACTGCCCGCCGTTTCGCCCGCCTCCTCTCCGAGCGGCGGGAGTTCCGGCTCGCGGTGACCCCGGGCATCGAAAGGGAGTTCCGCGCTGTCCTTGTACGCCTCGCAGTGACCCAAGAAGAGGAGGACGACGCCCAGGCCCTCGCCACAGGTCTGGATCGGGTGGATGCCTTCCTGACCGGGTTGGAGATGCCCATCGCGGGCCGCAGCCCCCCGACGTCGCTCTCCGCCAGCCTCCGCCAGGTCCGCGCCTTCTACGGACGCCACCGCGAGCGCGTCCGGGCGATCACGAGGCGCAAGGTCCGCCAGAGCCCGACCCCCTCTCGGAAGCAGGAGGAACGCGGCGGGAAGGGCGGCCCCCCGCTCCCGGAGCGGATGGACCTCCGGCTCCTCGCGGAGGCCGTGCAACGCGTCGAGGCCCCGCTCCCCGGGTTCTCCGGCGTGGCCATCCTCTCCGACGACGCGGACTTCCGCGCGTTCGCCGCGGAGATCGAACGGGAATTCGGCGTGCGCATCCTGTAGCGGAAGCGCGTTCCCACATCCGGATAGCTCGCCTTCGCCTCCGGGCCAGCGCGACGAGAAGGATCGCTACGGCCGGGAGGACCCAGGCGGGGGAGGATTCACCCGTCCACTACGAGCTCGGCCTGGCGCGCCTCGAGGCCCGCCAGCGTCTCCTCCAGGAGGTGGCGGTGGAGTCGCCGGAACCCGTTCCTTGCGTTCTCGCCGCCCGCGCCGTTGGAGGCGCACAGGAGCGTGTAGACGAACTGGAGGTTTGCGACGGAGTCCTCCCTTAGTGAGCGGTCGTTGGAAGGACGGAGGGTGCCCCAACAGGACGAGGTGGACGCGCTGCCCAACCGGGGACGGAGGCCCGAGACCGAACCGTTTCCAGACCCGGATCGAGCCGTTCCAGCGTTGGAACTCCGGCTTCCAAGCGGAAGACGGCGCGGCAGGGCAGGAACGTGCCGGTCCACCGCCAGACCGAGCCGGTCCGAGCGTGGAACGAACGAGTCCAACGGAGGATCGAACCTTTCCGACGGCAGAACTCCCTTGTCCGGGCCTGGACCGACTCGATTCCATTGTCCGAGGCCCTTCCAAGCGTAGCACGACTCGATCCAGAGGCGGAACTCCTTGTTCCGGCGCCGGAAATAGTCCACTCCAGCGCCCTTGAACGCGAGGAGTGGTGGCCGCGGGTCTCTGAAGGGAGGTCCCGGGGCCGCCAAGGCCAGGAAGGGAATGGTCCGCGAGCTCGCGGCGCGGGCATCTCCTCTCAGGGACCCGGGACCCACCGGCGGATCGCCTCCGCGGCGGTGAGGACGGGGATCACCCCGGCCTTCCGAATAGGGTCGAAGTGGCGGTCGTTCGTCACGAGAACGGCTCCAGTCTGGAGGCAGGCTCCAGCGTGGACGCAGTCGGCGACCTGTTCAGGCCGGAAGAACGGCGCACAGGCGAGGAGGATGCGCTCACGGACCGCGACGCGTTCCATGGCGTCGGCGAGCGCCGTCGCCAGGGCCGCTGCCGTCGGCGAAGGGAAGACCTGCGCGTACCGCAGGTACTCTCGCGCCAACACGTCGTCCCCGACCAGCCGGACGTCGGCCCCCCTGAGCAGGCGCGCCAGGAGGCGGAACGTCCCCGTCTGCCGATTCGGGTGCCGCACGGCAGCCACATAGACCGTGGTGTCGAGGAGGACGGCCTCCACGGGCACGCCCCCTACCGTCGGCCCCGTACGGGGTACCGTTTCCGGGCGAACCGCTCCGTTTCCCGCTCCACCTTCCGGATCAGGGGCCCGAGGTCCACACCAGCCATCTCCTCCCGGATCCGCCGCGCCCACTCCTCCGGGTCGAGCCGCTGGAGCCAGAGACCGTCCCGGGCCTCCACGAGGAGGAGCTGGGTGCCGGACCGGAGCTTCTGCGCGTCCCGGGTGTCCTTCGGGATCACGATGCGCCCTGCCTTGTCGACGGTGACTACGGTCGCCATGGGGGGGAAATGCCGCCGCGGCTACTTAATGGCATGGATGCCATTTCGAGGGCAACTCCGGGTTGTGGGGAAACCGGCTTCCTCCGCCGCAGCGCGATTGCCGCGACGATAATAATCCCCGTTCAGGTCGGAACCGAACCTCCTTCGCTTGCTTTGGCGTGGTGGCAGCATGCGAAGTCCTGTCCGTCGGGGGCCAAGTTGTCATGGGAATCTCCCGGAGGGCGATGACGTACGGCTGGATTCGTTACAGCCGCGTCCCGCAGTTCTTGCAAACTCCCCCGAAGACCTTGCCGCTGCACTTGGGACAGAAGGCGAAGATGTCGCCACGACGCTCTTCGGGTGACATGTGCGACTCCCGGACCTCCCTCTGGAGGGCCCTCATCCTGGCGCCTGTCGAGAGCGCCGAGACGACGAGGGCGACCAAGAGCAGCAGGACCAACGTGTCTACCAGGGAATGCCAAGGGTACGGAGCCCGGACGTAGATGCCGGACGTGAACATGTGCGTGTGGATGTCCCCCATGTCGCAGGCAGAGGCGGCGGTGGCCTTGACCCAGACGGTGACCTCGTGCCAGGCGTCTTCCGCGATGTTCGTGGCGACGGGGGCGCTGACCCGGTACCACCCATCTCCATCGTTAGAGTACATCGGGTATCGGTGCGCCCCGGTGTTCCAGGAGAACGCGAGCTCGACCAGGCACACGGTCAACGGATACGAAGTCACATCCACTCGGCCAATGAACGTCGCCGTCGAGCCCGAAACGACTTCGGTGGTGCTCATCGTGAACCCGCCAGTCCAGGCCCGCGCGTTTTCCGTGAGGATCGCCGGGAGTACAAGGAGTGTCAGGATGGTGATGAGGAGGACTCGGGCCCCTGTTCGCGCTCGACGTGAAGGTCCGCTCCGTGACCAATTCCCGTGGCCCCAATGTCCTTTTCCTCGAAGTGCCGACACCCCTCCTCGGTCAGGAGGCTCGATCATGATTCCCCCTTGGTCCGGCGGCGTCGAAGGAGCACCACCATGAGCGCGAGGGCGATTCCTGTGGCAAAGAACACCGCGAGGACCCACCCGTAGTCCCGGAGGAAATCCCCGTCCGGCGGGGGCACGACCCCGTTGTCCGTCGTCACCGTCACGGAGCACACCGGGGAATACAAGGCCCCGTCGTACGCGCGCGCCTCGATGGCGTGCGTCCCGTCCGGAACGGTGGAGGAGTCCCACGTCGTGGACCACGGGTCGGTGCCGATGGCGGCCCCCCACGCGCCCCCGTCGATGCGAGTCTCCACCGAGTCGAGGGAGTACTCCGGATCCGTGGCGGTCCCGGAGACGGTGACGTTCCCCATGACAAGGCCGGCGGCGGGCGTGGCGATCGTGCAGGTCGGCGGGTCGTCCCCGGGCCCGGAGGGGAGGGCGGAGGCCTCGTTGGACGGAGGACCCTCGCCGACGGCGTTCACGGCGGCGACGCGGTAGTAGTAGGTGATCCCGTTCGTCACGTCACTGTCCGTCCACGCCGAGACGGTGCCCAGGGTGGCGGCGAGGGCCGTCGGACTGGGGGTCAGGCCGCGGTACACCCGGTACGCCGTCACCGCGCTCCCGCCGTTCCAGCTCGGAGATCGCCACGTCAGGCTCACCTGGCCATCTCCGGCGGTGGCCCGGAGGTCCCGAGGGGCCGTCGGCCTCTGCGTCGCGAGGTAGCCGCGCACGTAATAGAGGTCCCCGTTCCAGTTCACCCCGATGTGCGGCTGGTCCAGGGCGTCGAGCACGACGGAGCTCCCCACGGGGATCGGTGTGGGCTCGTTCACCCAGGTGCCACTGTCCCAGACCCGGTAGGCCAGGCAGGGGGCGTGCAGCCGGTCCGTGGAGTCGAAGACCAGGGTCGGGATGCACCCACCCCCCATGCTGGAGTTCGAGAGCACTTGGGTCTGCCAGGCACTTCCATCCCAGTAGGAGAGCTTGTCATACGAGGCGGGGTCGTTGTTGACGTGGGCGATGAAGGGGTTCCCGCTGGCGTTCAGGGCGATGGCGGTGCAGCAGAAGATCTGGGCGCCAGGAACATCGACATTGCTCTTCAACCAGCCGGTGCCGTCCCAACGGGCGTACCGGATGATGCCGTTCCAGTCGACGGCATAGGCGATGTGGGGGCGGTTGTTTCCGTCCAACGTGATCGAGCAGAACTGACCCGCATCGGTGGGATCGTCGTCCACGGTCTCATTGATCCACAAGGGACCGACCTTCCTTGCGTACTTGAGCACCCCATCGAGAGCGACATAGTAGCAAACTTGCTGCGTCCCATCTGCGCCCATGGTCGCGGATGACCCGCCTCGGTCCGGACGTGCGAACTCGATGAAGTCCACTACCTCGACCCGCCAGGTGCCGTTCCGCTCGGCGTGCTTCACTTGAAGTGTGGTCGCGTCGATGTACGTGATGTGTGGTCTTCCCGCAGGGTCCACCGTGATGGAGGGCCTGATGCCCACCTCCCCGGCGGTTTCCACATCCTCCAGGATCCATGCGCTCCCGTCATGATAGGCGTACCGCAGATCTTTGCCCGAGGACTCGTAGTACGCGATGTGCGGGTGCCCGTTCGTGTCCAGCGCGAGAGAGGTGTGATCGACGCTTCCCCTGAGATCGACCGTCTCCGAGGACCAGACGTACGGGCTCGCTATCGCACCCCCGGGGGCGACGGTCAGGAGGACCGCGGGAAGGACCAGAAGCCAGAAGGCGAGGTGGGCGAATCGCCCGCGGTGGCGGTCAGCGGTCCTTCCCATTCCTGCACGGCTCCTCTCGATCATCCGACGACCTCACAATCGAACGGCCAGGACGAT
>Ga0209641_10002136_pt1 | contig 17161 bp, 10 predicted proteins | sample RifCSP16_1_FD_184022 | JGI IMG/M metagenome (GOLD analysis project Ga0209641, IMG submission 184022) | Soil microbial communities from Rifle, Colorado - Rifle CSP2_sed 16_1 (SPAdes) (version 2) | ecosystem: Environmental > Terrestrial > Deep subsurface > Rock core/Sediment | place: Rifle...
GGATATGCCAACCATAAAATCAATGTACCGATTTGTTCAAAAATCAGTCCGATTATTCCTGAAACCATTCCAATAATCGTCATCGGGACAATTGTCCAAAGTACCACTGCATTGATAATTGGAGATAAAATATTAAATTGTCCAAAAGTTACAAAAAGAACCGGCGCAACTCCAACTTGGGCAGCCAATGAGGTTGAAAAATCCTCCCGGATTATAGAAGGTACAAACTTAATGAATTTACGAACTTTCGCTTCGAAAAGCATTAAAGAGGCGGTCGCGGCAAAAGAAAGGATGAAACCCACATCTGTAATCCACTCGGGACGAATAAATAGCATCCCGAAAGCTGATATTAAAAGAGCCCTCCAAGCGTAATATAAGCGTCCGATTTCTTGCGAAGCAAAAGTAATTGAACCCATTACGGCGGCTCTAATTATCGGCGCTTCAAACCCTGATAAAAGAGCATATCCCCAAACTCCTGCCAAAGCCAAAGGAATAGCCCGCTTCCTGGGAAGAAAAACTACGATTGTCGCAATTAAAAATTTTGCCACCAAGGTAACGTTCATACCTGAAGCAACGACAACATGAGCGGTTCCGGTTTTTTTAAGGGCTTCCCAGAAATCATTTCCAAGATTAGATTTTGAACCAATTGTTACCCCGGCAATAAGAGCCGAATGCGGTTGGGGTAAACTTTTCTGATAGAAACCGAGTAATTCTCTTCTAAAGTTATATAAAAATCCCTTGTCCTCTTTCTTATCAACAAGTCTTACCTCTATAAGTTTATCATCCTGAACTTTCCCCTCTATCACAACCCTGTCGCCATAATAAATTTCGGGATAATGTGGTAAATAAATCTTGAACCCCTGGAGTTTGATATACTGCGAGTTACTGTAGCGAATGGGTTCGGAAGTAATTCGATCGGTTATCCTGATCTTTGTATCGTTGGGATATGAAGGTTGGGTTTGGTAAAAATATATAACCCTTACGCAAAATAAAATAAATAGAATTATCCAAAGAAGATATCTAGTCATGAATTGACCTAATTGCTCTAATTATTCTAATTTCTAAACAAACACCAATGACTAAATTTCTAAACTGGGTATTGGGGCTTTTTTAGGTCAATTAGGTTAATTAGAAATTAGAAATTTTTTTAATAAACTGTTACCAAATCTTTAATTTTCTCGTAGACATATTGTTTCAGCGCTCCTTTTGATACCAACTCTTCGACATTTGAGTAAGGCCTGTGCTCAATGATACTTTGGGCGTAAACAGGGCCAATTCCTGGTAGTTCTTCCAGCTCTTTCTGGCTCGAAATATTAACATTCACCAAATTCTCGTAACCACTCCCCCGAACCCCCTGATATAGTTTGATGTCCCCTCCATTATTAGCACTCTCGCCTAATGTCTGCTCACCAACTTTGGGTATGTATATTTTTTGACCGTCAGTTAACCTTGCAGCCCTATTTATCACCCTTTCTACCCAATCTCTATCTGCATCTATCGATATTCCGCCGGCTGAAATCAACAAGTCCTCTACCCTTGATCCTCCCGGCAACTTATAAACTCCAGGTTTTTCTACGGCTCCCGAAATTTCAACTACCAACTCCGAATTTTGATCACCAACCTCTGCAACCTCATTCAAAACTTCAATGTTTGAAGGTCTACCACTCTCTCCCATTTTGACATATATCATTCCAATACCCGTTAAAAACACTCCAAGTAAAAACACTGTTATGGGGTAACGGTACTTCAATACAAATTCTTCCAGATCCAACTTTTTTTGCTTTTTAAAATGATTGGTGTTTTCTTCTTTAGCACTACCTATCACTAATTCATGAGATGACATATAAATTTATCATAACGCTAATTTAAATTAATAGAAAGTTCGGCATAACCCAGAAGAAAAGGAAGTAATGTGTGTTAGTTAACAACAAAGTTCAAAAGCTTTCCCTTTACAAAAACTTCTTTCTTAACCTTCTTCCCCTCAATCCATTTGTTAATCTTCTCATTTTCTTTTGCAAGCCTTATTATCTCGCCTCTCACTTCTGACTTCTCACTTCGAACCTCAATTGTACCTCTCAGCTTTCCATTAATCTGAATCGCTATTGTTACAGTATCCTCTACAATTAACTCTGGATTATATTTCGGCCAAGGGTGAAGATGAACTGAAGAAAAGTGATTAGTGATTGGCTTGCCCCGTACCGACTGGTACTGGGGTGATTGGTGACTGGTTTTAAGTTTTGTGTTCCGGAATTTGGAATTTGGAATTTGTTTAGGATTTCGGATTTCGGATTTAGGATTTCCAGCGTAGTAACGCTGGTATATTTCTTCGGTCATGTGAGGCGCAAACGGAGCAAGAAGGAGGCATAAAGTTTTTAAAGCTTCGTCCCATTCAGCACAGCGAATCTGTGTACGGTGTTCTGTGTTCAGCGTTCTGTGACTTTTGTTTGTGCTATCCAATACTTTGTTCCTAACCTCTTCCAACAAATTCGTAAATTCCATCAAAGCCGCAATTGCTGTATTATACTTAAATTGTTGTATGTCTTCTTCTACTTTCTTTATAGTTTGATGCATTTTGACTGAAATTCTCCGCGCATCACTTTCTTCGCTTACAACTATATCTTGACTATTCAAGAATAAATTCCAGACTCGATTGATATATTTCCTCATCCCCTCGATACCAGTATCACGAAAGTCAGGATAGCCATCCATCGGTCCCATAAACATTAAGTACATCCTTAAAGTATCTGCACCAAACTTCACGATATATTCATCTGGATTGACCACGTTTCCGCGGCTTTTACTCATCTTCGTACCATCTTTTATAACAAGACCATGTGCGAAGAACTTTGGAAATGGTTCTTCAAAAGAAAGATATTTAAAATCATGAAGAACCATTGTCACAAATCTTGCATACATAAGATGAAGGACAGAATGTTCGGCACCTCCAAAATAAAGACTTATCGGTAACCATTTCTTTGTTATAACAGGATCAAAAGGTAACTCATCCGCTCTTTTTGTACCAACAGAAGGGTACCTCAAAAAATACCACGAGGAATCTAAAAAAGTATCAGAAACATCCGTTTCTCTTACTGCTTTTCCGCCACATTTTGGGCATTTTACCTTAAAAAATTCTGGGTGGTTTGCAAGTGGTCCTTTTCCTTGCCCTTTGGGTTGATAGTCCTTAATGTATGGAAGTTCAATCGGCAATTGACTTTCCTCCACTGGCCACCAACCCCAGTATCTCCAATCTGATTGATCTTTATTAAGTAAATCTTCATTATTTGCTTCCAACCAGCTGTTGTGCTCAGACTCGCACTTTTTACAAAAAACCATAGGTATCGGCGTTCCCCAATAACGTTGTCTTGAAATTAACCAGTCACGAAGATGGTAGCGAAAAACTCTCCTCCCCCAACCCTTCTCTTCAAGGTAGTCCATCATTTTCTGAGTAGCTTCGTGTATATTCAAGCCATTTAAAAATTCCGAATTAACCATATTTCCTTCTTCTTCCTGAACTTGCCCGATACTGGTAATTTCAGAAGTTTCTCCATCTTTCCCTACAACCACTCTTTTAATAGGCAATTTAAAAGCTTTTGCAAACTCAAAATCACGCTTATCGTGAGCCGGAACACCAACCACGGCACCGGTTCCAACGTCCATCAAAACAAAATCAGTAATCCAAATTGGCATTTTGTAATTATTCAGCGGATTTATCGCATAAAGACCAGTAAAAACTCCAGTTTTTTTTCTCTCCTGGCTAATTCTTTCTTCATCTGATTTACTAAGAGATATATTGATATATTCTTCAACGATTTTCCGACGGTCGTGTGGAATTAGTTGAATTAATTTTTCCTTGGCATATTCTGGAGCAACTACTATGAATGTTGCTCCAAAATTCGTATCGGGTCTGGTTGTGGAAACTTCTATTTTTTCTTTCAGTCCTTCAATATCATAAGTAATATCAATCCATTCTTTTTTCCCAATCCAATTTTTCTGTGCTATCAAAACTCTTTCGCTCCAATCAATCCCCTTATGACCTTCCAAAAGTCTGTCGGCATAATCAGTAATCCTGAAAAACCATTGTTCTAAATTTTTTCTTTCAACTACTGTTCCGCACCTCTCACAAACGGACAGTCCTTCTGGAACCTCCTTCATTGATCTATATCCAAGAGGAATCTTCCCTGCTTGTTTGGGACTCATTACCTGCTCATCTGCCAAAACCGTCTTACAGGAAGGACAAAAATTTACATTGGAAACTTTTCTATAAGCAAGACCAGCTTTAAACATTTGAAGGAATATCCACTGCGTCCATTTATAGTAATTTGGGTCAGAAGTTGTAACCGTCCTTGTCCAGTCATATCCATGGCCCAAAGTTTTCATTTGCTTTCCGTAATGCTCAGTCACCCTCTTAAGCATTTCCAAAGGATGTTGTTTTATTTTTAAGGCATAATTCTCTGCGTGAATGCCAAATGAATCATAACCAACCATAGGCTGAAATAGATCAAAACCCTTCATTCGAGAATACCTTCCAAAAACATCTGATCCTGTTGAAGCAAAAGCGTGACCTGCATGTAACCCTTCTGCAGAAGGGTATGGAAACATCCAAAGATTATAAAATGGCTTTTTAGCCTCTTTTAAGTCGGGACTGTAAGTCCTGTCTTCCAACCATTTTTGTTGCCACTTTTTTTCTATTTCTCGGTGATCAAAACTCATATTAAAAGTATATTACGATATTAGTTTTTAAAACGCAAAAAAATATTTATTTTCGGGTATGTCCAAAAGTTTTTCCGCAATAAATAAAACAGAGCATAAGTATGCAAATTGTGCATACTGAAAATACGTTTTTCACTCAGTGTTTCCAATAATATAACCATTTATGAAATATAATAAGTCACTTATACCCTATATTATAGCAGCCCCGCTCATTGATTTGGTATCTTTAATTACTCGTATTTTTTGATTAAACAGCCAATATTTATTCTTAGCAATCTATCACGAGGATTGATAAAATAACTATATACCATCATCAAAGTATTCATTATCAAATATTTGAAAACATTTCACAAAATTATTTTTCATTAAATCAACTTTTATAAAATTATTTTTATACATTATTTTCCGCAACAAATATAATCATATATTCCAAAACTGCATAGATATACTTAAATAAATTCTGATTTTCAAACTCACCCTTGAGTCGTAACCTGAGAGGGCTCAAGATTCGAAGGCGCCATACCTTCAATGCCAACATAGACCTCTACTTGATTACCCCTAACTCTCAGAAGCGCGTGATTAAAATCTATTTTCTTTAAAGAACCTTTAGACTCGGAACCAATAATCAAACCTTTATTAATAAGAGAAATAAAATTCGCGTGTTCAGCTAACACATCAAACTTTCCGACTGCATTATAAGAAGTAATTGATTCAACTTCTCCCTCATAGATAATTCCCTCTTTGGATTGGATTTTTAGATGAAATTTCTCCTCCATATAAGTCATATAAGTCTTATAAGACCTATATTATTCTGTTTTTATCTCGGCAACGCTACCCGTAAACATGAATTTTTCAGAAGCTATGTGGTCAAATTTACCCTCAATAATGCCGTTTAAGTCCTCGAGAGCAGTTTTTAATGCCACAAACTTGCCTTCCTTTCCACTTTGAGCGGCAGCTACGAAAAACCTTTGAGTCAAGAAGTTTTTAATTTTTCTGGCTCTTTTATAACTCAGCTGGTCTTCTCCCGACAACTCGCTCTCTCCAACCAGCGAAACTATCCTTTCCAAGCTTTCGGCCTGCTTAAGGAAAGACTTGGCCTTGATGACAACCTCATAGTGATAATCTCCAACGATATTGGGGTGTAGGGAATTGCTGGTTGTTGCTAAAATATCGATGGCAGGCATAATTCCTTCCTGATAAAGACTTCTTGACAGAACAACGGTTGAGTCAAGGTAGGGAAATATTGACTGTACTCCGTGATCCAACAAATCGTCTGCCGGAACATATATTGCTTCAATCGTCGTTATCGCATTGGCGTCAGTTGCCATCAACCTCTCGTGGAAATTCGCCATCTCGCTTTCCAAAGTTGCCTGATAGCCATCTTCGGAAGGAAGGTTCCTTGTCAAAGTTGACAGCTCATTTCCAGCCTGGGCAAAACGATAGACATTATCAATAAAAAAAAGCACGTCTTTTTTCAAAGCGTCTCTGAAATACTCAGCCAAAGTTGCCGCCGAAAAAGCTGACAAAAACCTTATGGCGGGATTTTCTCCCATGGGACCGAATATCAGTGAAGAACTTTCCATAACACCCGACTTTTTTAAAGCTTCGTAAAGTTCAAGTCCTTCCCTTGACCTCTCCCCGATACCGGCAAACACCGAAACAGAAGTTTCTTTCGCGCGCCCAACTATATTATGAAGTATCTCGGTAAGAAGAATTGTTTTTCCAACACCAGCTCCACCAAAAAGACCCATTTTCCCACCTTTTATTAAGGGGGCAAACAGGTCTATAGCTTTTATTCCAGTTTCCAAAATCTCTATTTTCGTCGATACACGCCTTCCGACTATTCTTAGATGAATCGGTATATATTCCTCAACTTTAATTACTCCCCGCTCGTCCAAGGGCGATCCAAATATGTCAACTACTCTTCCCAGAAGTTGCCTTCCAACAGGAAATAAAAGCTGGGATTGACTGTTTACAACTTTTAATCCCCTGTAAAGAGAGTTTGTTGCGGAAAGCGCGAGACAATAAAAAGAATTTGAGCCTGATGACGAATAAACCTCAAGTTTAATTTCCGGATTATCGGCAAGAGTTAATACGTCGTTTATGGCCGGCTTTCTGTGATTAAACTGAACCTCAACAACTTGACCCCTGACGCCCAAAATCGTACCCAGGTTTTGTCGATCAACAAAACTTGAGGTAGTTTTTTTATTTTGATTATTTTCCATAATAAAAGGTGGGTGCTAAAGAATTGAGCTGTTTCCTGTCAAAACTACCATGAGACAACTTAAGCTTATCCAAATCAAGATTTTTAAGCCTCTTGTCAATATTCTGGGAAGCCCTGTCCATTGCTAAAATTCGAGAAGCAAACTTTGCTAACTGAGACTCCCTAATTGATTGATCAAATAAAGATGCGAAAATCTGAGTTTCAAAAAACATTAGGATTTTTTCAACCGTCGGTTCAAAAATGTAATCTATGTTGGGCTCCCCAACGTCTCCGGATATGGGTGTACCGGCCGAAATACTAAAAGCGGTTGGTTTCTGGGTAACGATGGATTGATATTTACCGTAATATACTCTGATTTCATCATACTGAACCAGGTGCTTTATAACTTCTGAAAGTACAACTTCATTACTTCCATAATCCGGCAGATCAAAATAAGTATAAGGAAGATCCGGTTCCTGCTCCAAAAAAAGACTTCTCCCCACTCTACCGATAATAGTAACCTCTACATCACCTTTACGAAAATCGGCAATAAACTTTTTGAAAGTTTCCTTGACAACATCACCATAAAAACCGGTATTCGCCGAGATAAAAACTGCAACAACCTTGCCGTTATGCGCCAAAAAGGTAACTTTCCCACCCGCCTTAATTTTACCTTTTCTTACTAAATCCGAAAGCTTTTTGGCATAAGAAGCCAAAGAATCCCGGAAAATGCTTTCAATTGAAGCCAAAAACTGCCGATTCCTAAGTACAAAACCTCTAATCTTCATCATTCTGGTTGCCGCAATCTCTCCGTAAACTTCAGTCAACATCTCTAAAGAAGTTACTTGGATAATTTCTCGCTCTATTTCTTTTTTATAAGCCATTGTTTTATTCAAACTTTCTTTTAGAAAAAGAAAGTTTGGCAAAGAAAAAAGTTGTCCCAAACTCTGAAAGCTGGAAGCATTCAATTCCAGAAAACTCAACGAGCCCTCCTCAATTTATCCATAATTATCTCTGGGCTCCTTCTTATATAATTTACTAAATCTGGGAAAATCTTTGAGGAAGCGACTAAATCGTCAATTTGTTTTTTATAGTTTGAATCAGTTTGGTATCCTAAGACTATCGATTCCATTTCTCTTTTTAGATCTTCCTTTCTGGTATCATTCCAAATACCGGCCCAAAGAGCTGTCAGCAGGATTACGTTTGCCGTAATTGGAATTGTCTTCCCCGCCCCCTGATTAAAAAATATATCTAATCTCTCTCCCAGGGCTAGTATTTTTCGGGCATTTTCCCCAACTTCTGCTCCGAAATGCAAAAACTGCTTCATTCTTTCATAATTAACCAAAAATATTGACACCTCTTGACCCACGTCCTTCAAAAACGGAGTCTGAGTTTGACGTCCAACTCGGCTAACCGATAAAAAGGGATTCACCGCGGGTCTTTTACCTTGGTTGTAAAGTTCAATATCAAAAAATATGTGGCCATCGGTCATCGCCATCAGATTTGTCTGAATATAACCGGAAAGATCTCCTAAAATCGATTCGGCTAAAGGCAGTGCCGTTATTGAACCATTTTTAAAATTCCCGGCTCTTTCAAGAAGTCTTGCGTGAAGATAAAAGATGTCTCCTGGATAACTTGACCTTCCGGGAAACCTTTTTGCAAGAAGAGATATCTCCCGGTAGCACCTCGCATGAGAGGTTAGGTCGTCCAAAATGAGCAAAACGTCTTTACCTTGATCTTTGAAATGTTCGGCTATGGCCATCGCAGTATAGGGAGTCAAATATATCAACCCGGATGGGTCAGACGAACTCGAGGCAACAATAATCGTACTTTTGGCAATTTTATTATTTTGGAAAAACTCGCTCAACTTTTGAATATCAATCTGTTTTTGTCCGATAACGGCGTATATACAAATTGTCCCATAACTCGCCTGCGTAAGAATGGTTTGAAGAACAAATTCTGTCTTTCCGGTTTTCCTATCCCCTATAACAAGTTCTCTCTGGCCACGACCCAATGGTACAACAAGATCAACGAGCGTTACACCGGTTTCTAAGAATTTCTCAACCTGGGCTCTTACTAAGATTCTAGGAGGTTCTGTATCAACCGGGCGAGTTCTGAGAGGAGTTATAGCCTTACCCCTATCATAAGCTGCACCTAAAGGACTAATAACTCGCCCAAAAAGCTCTTCCCCGACGGGCACCTCGAAATTTTTTCCGGTCCTGACAACTTTAGTTCCTACTCTAAGTTCGGCATTAGTCAAAAGTAATATTTCGACAAACCCAGACGTAAGAGTAATTACCTGCCCCAAATCTCCTGTCTCAAAAACTACAATTTCCGAAGGATGAACCTGAGGAAGACCAGTAACATAAACGATTGAATAAAAAGAAGAATCGACAAATCCAATCTCCTCCATTGTTTCAAGATAGTGATTAAAATCATTCATTTTGGGCAAGCTTTTTCAAAATTTCTTCTCTATCTTCCTCAAACTCTTTCTCAAAGATTCTATTGAAAGAAAAGTCTCTAAATAGGCCTTCATAAATTATTTGTACTCCTCCGATTATTTGAGGGTCATACGAGAGGTTAAGAATAATACTACTTCCGATTTCCTGTTTAAGAAATGAAGCCATCGTATCAATCTGATCCTGAGTCGGCTCAAATGCGATTGTCAGATAAACATCTTTTAATCCTCGAAGTTCTTTTTCTAATCCACGCAAAAAAGATTCCCTATTAACACCCGATTTACTGAATTCCTCCCTTATATATGAAGAAACCCAACTTCGAACCCCAGTTTGTAACAGTGAATCAAGAGCATAACCTTTATCTTCGTATATACCTGTTAGAAGAACTTCGATCTCCTCCAACAACCTTTCCTTGTCTTCGTTTGTTTTTATCCTATCAATAAATACCTCGTACATTCCAGTTATAATATAATTAAATGATTAACTTGGCTGATTTAAATCGCCTTGTTTATTAAACACTCTCTGCCTTTTAGCCTCCTCTAGTGCTTTCATTACCAGTTTTTCGTGCTCCTCTTTATTAATCTCTTTTGACAAAACTTTCCTTGCTACGTCTTTAAGAATCAGTATTATGGATTCATCAACCTGCCTCATCCTCTCTAATTTATACTTTTCGACATCAGCTTCCGCCTTTTGATATGCGTCTAAAACAATTTGCCTTGCATCCTTCTCCACTTTCTCTACTTCCTGAATTAAATTCTTTCTCACTTCCCCTATTTCCTTGAGAAAAAGTGCTTTTATATCTTCTGGTATATTTTGTAATATTTTGATAGATTCTTCTTGTGTTTTCTCTAGTATATCTTGATATTTATTTACATATATATTCGTAGACTTTTTTAGTTCTTCAGATATTTTTACTTCTTGGTCTTTTGAAAAATCATCACTTCTTGCAAGTATTTCTCTAGCTTTTGTATATGCTTCTTCGAGGATCTTTTGACCTTTAGTTTGTGCTTGGATTAGAAGATTTCTCGGGTCAACTGTTAACTTTTCGCTTTTAGATGAAGTAAGCTTAGTCAATAGTCTAAGGTATGCTATTACAAGCCCGACTAAAAGTAATACTAAAGCTGCCAAAAGTAAGAAAATTATATAAATTAAACTTTGATCAATGTTTATCATAATATTATATAGATTTACTGAGATATCTGAACCCCAACATGTAACAAAATTTTTCCCGTCATTTCTTTGGGAATACTGATTCCCATCAGATTTAATATTGTGGGGGCAACGTCAGCCAGTCCTCCCTTGCCAAGATTAAGAGGATTACCTAGAAATTTATTCGAAACTATTATAAGAGGAACGGGATTATTTGAATGGTCTGTGTTAATAGCGCCTTTTGAACTTGTGTAAAAGTAGGTTGATGAAGGAAAAGTTAAAAGCTCCTCCGCATTACCGTGGTCAGCCGTAATAAAAAGCGTTCCATCCATTTCAAGAACAAATCTTGTTAATTCTCCGATATATTTATCAACTATCTCAATGGCAATTATGGTCGCTTTTAGATTACCCGTATGGGCAACCATATCAGAATTTGCAATATTGACTACCGTAAAATGATGTATTCCCCTCTTAATCTCCCTTTTGAATTCTGCCATAAGTTTTTGAAGCGACATCTGAGGCCTAACATCGTAAGTTGGAACTTTCGGAGAAGGAACTATGACAACGTCTTCGCCTTCTAACTTGGTTTCATTCATTCCGTCAAAATAATAAGTCACGAACCTCTCTTTTTCGCTCTCGGCCATCCTCAACTGCTTTAACCCAACCTCTGCTAAACATACAGATATTGGTTTTTGGATTACTTCCGGCGTAAATGCAACCCCCGAAACCGGTAGTTTTTTATGATATTCGGTCATTGTTACGAAAAATAAATTTTTCGGCACTTTTTCTCTGACAAAAGTCGTTCCAATATCAACTTCACCTTCTCTTAAATTAGTAATAGGATCATAACCGAAGTCAAAACGCTTTAGGTTCTCAAAATCGTTCATTACAAAAGCCATAGCGAGCTGCCTTGGTCTATCGATACGATAGTTGAAGAAAATTATGGCATCATTGTCATTAACGGTGGCGATTGGAGCAGAGTTATTGGAGATAACGGTTGGTTCAATAAATTCATCAGACTGACCCTTAAGATAGGCTCCCTTAATCGCATCCAATGATGAAAAAGCTTGGCTTCCAACTCCCGAACAAATTGCTTTGTAGGCTTTCGCGGTTCTATCCCAACGCCTGTCTCTATCCATTGCATAGTATCTACCCGTTACACTCGCGATTCTGCCAACCCGCAGCAAATGCAGATTATTTTCTATTTGTTGAATTATTTCTATTCCCTCTTTTGGGGGTGAATCACGTCCATCAGTAAAGACGTGTAGATAAGCATCCTTTATATCTTCCTTTTTACAAAGTTGTAAGATGGCGTAAAGATGTGCCAAAGATGAGTGTACATTACCGGAACTCACCAAACCCATAATGTGGAGCTTCGAGTTAAAGCGCTTTATATGGGCTGTGGCTCCCAGAAATGCTTTGTTGTCAAAAAAAGTGCCTTTTTCTATGGCTAAATTGATACGTTTCAAGTCCTGTAAGATAACTCTACCTGCTCCCAAGGTAAGATGACCAACCTCGGTATTACCTACCTCATTGGCAGGTAAACCTACAGATTCACCTGAAGCTATCAGTTCGGCGTGAGGGAATTTTTCTAATAATCTATCATAGTTTGGTGTTTTGGCCAAAGTTATTGCATTTCCCTCCGAGGCAGGAGCTAAACCAAACCCATCCAATATCAGAAGGATAGTTGGTTTAATCCCAGGTTTTTTCTTAGTAAAAAAGGGCAGATGTAACATATAAGTCTTATAAGCCGTATAAGTCGTATATTACGTATACTTCTTAAAATATCAATATCAAGTAAGCTATTCCCAGGCCTACTAAAATTATAACAATAGTTAACGTAATATTTAAAACTACTGTTAACTGTATCACGCGTTTAGCCAATGGATTTCTGCCAATTGCTTCAATTCCGGCTCGGGATGCTCTCCCGAAATAGATCATCCCTAAGGTAAATGCAATAAGTACAATTGCAACGGCCAGCAGATATCTCAAAGATTCAAGGGGTTCAAAAACTGGAACCGCTAGACCTTGCCTTATAAACTGTAATAAATTCGAACCTGGTCCTGTCAGACCCGTGGCCGGATGAATATTAATAGAAACTTGAATCTTACCAACTTGATTCGGATTATCAGAAGAATAACCTTCCATCGCGCTTCCCAATATATAACCATTCCTCGTTGCTTTTTGACCTATGCCAGAATTATCGGACGTAGTGATTGAATCGCCTTCTTGAATATTTCCGCTAGCACTTGTTACTTTTACACTGGCAATTCCGCTGGTTAATGCTAGCCTTGAGTTTTCTAGTTCGGTATCCTCTACGGAAACAGATGGGTTATCAACTATAACACCATAAATTGCGGTACTGTAACTCCCGTTACATCTCACAAAACCACTGGATTGTGTGCAAATTATATCTCCAGCCTCCACCCCTCCTTCTTTAATAGGGATTGATAATGCAAAACCGGAAGAATTTATTTGAGCAAAAACAGTCCTAGAATATATAATGCTTATCAGAAATATATTTATTACAATATAAATACATATGTTTAATATTTTTGCTAAGTGCTTCATTTGTTTAAACTAATGCTAGTCATAAAAATGAAAAAATGCAATAATCATCTATAAATTTTATACAAACTTTTCTAATATTAATCTCTACGTTAATTACTAATTTATTTTCCGCAAATTAACGCAATTCCCTATTTTACTATTTCCGCATATATTCCTATTTATCTAGATTAGCTTTGGAATTACTGATAATAATAACTTTAAATCCGATCTTCATCAAAATATTTATGTCCTATGGTTATTAATTTAATGAGATTCGCTTAAATAAATACTAAATTACTGCTTCCAAGTTGTTTGAATCTAAAAGGATATTGACAAGCAATTTAAAAACTGTCTTAATTAAAGTGGACATTTTGAATAAGAATGTCCAAATTTTAAGGGTAAGTTTTAAATTTTAATAAAATTTTATAATACTGCCGTGCCCAATAACACACTTTTAAACATAAATGAAGCTGCTAATATACTCGGTGTTTCAACAAAAACCTTAAGGCGCTGGGAAGAAAGAGAAATACTAAAGCCTCAAAGAACAAAAGGCGGACATAGGCGCTATCTTCTTCAAGAGCTTTATATATTTAAGAGACAAAAAGGAAGACGTAGAATCAGTAAAAGCTTAATTGAAAAAGAAAAAATCGAACCTTCCCAGAGCCTTCAAAAAAGTAGATTTGAAAATATTCTTCTTCCAGAAACTCGAATAGATATCGAAGATTTCGAATTCAAAAACGTCGAAGACTTAACCCCCACACCCTATCAAGCAATTCCAAAACCAGGAAAAATATTCTTTAAGTTAAGCTTGGCAGTTTCAATATTACTACTTCTCAGCTTCTCAACATTTAGACTACTACCAAACAATATCAAACTGTTCCTTGGTACGAACGAAGTGGCTCAAAAATTCCAGTCACTCATCCAGAAAAAAGATGCTGGGGAAATTGAAAAGCTAAAGGAAGAACTGGTAAAACAAGAAATTTCAAAAGTATTGGCTGCAACTTCTTTTACAAATGTCAGTTTTAACGTAAATGTTCCTAGTAACTTCTCCGAAGACGCGACTTTTGCAGCTAATATTGCTGCAAACGGTGGAACTTTAACCACAACCTCAGCAAGTTTCGACCTTCTTAATACTACGGTAACTACTTTGAATATTGGCGGTGATGCAACCACGCTAAGCTTGGGTGCTTCAACCGGAACCACATCTATTAACAACACCCTAAATCTTGGCGGAAATACGCTGATATCACCTGAGGATATAACAATTGATCCTGGCGGAGGCGGAGTCAAAATCGGAACCGGAACTCAAAGCACGATTGATTTAACGGGTGACGATCTTTATGTCAGCGGGGATCTTGAGTTAGACGGATCATTGGTAGTCGGAAGCGACTCTGTAAACGACTTAACCGGAACCGGTTTGCAAGTTTCATCAGGAAGTCTTCAAGCAACACTTGGAACATCAATTGAGTCATCGGAAATTAGCGATAGCACAATCCAGGAAGTAGATCTAAATGTATCAAACGCAGCTTCTAATGCATACGTATTGACTTACAATTCATCTACGGGCGGTTTTACATGGGCAGTTGACCAAACGGGAGGTGACTCTGCCTGGACAGACTCGGGTACGACGATCTATTTAACCGATACGGGAGACGAATTGGTCTTGGGCGGATCAACTCCTTTATCGAGTGCAAAGTTTTCCATTGATGGAGATTCAGACCAAATACAACTTCTCTTGCAAGGAAACTCTACGCAAACCAGTAATATTTTCGTCATCGAAAGTTCAACTGGTTCAGATATCTTTAGCGTCGGGGGCGATGGCCTAGCAACCTGGACAAGAACTTCAGCCGGCCCATGGATTTCTTTTAATGACGGAACTGATGCTTGGGGGTTATATAACCGAGCCGGAACTCCGGAAGGGTTTATTACAGCAAATACGGGAACACTAGCAATGGATACGGCAAACGGAACTTTGTACGTAAAAACCGACGACGGAGATGCAACTGATTGGGTTAATTTGGCAACAGGAGTCAGCAGTCCATTTAATTCAAGTGCTGGAATAATAGACAAAGCAACAATTTCAGATAGACTGAGACTTTTGTACGGTGACGCTAGCGATACTCAATTAACAATTGAAAATACGACCAATAATGTCATTCCGGTAGCAGATAGCTTCGTAATCGACCTAAGCGGAAACACAACAGGAATCGTTACTGATGGAGTAGATGCAGCCTACATTGCTGCTGAATTCGGAAACGGTACGACAAATACTAATTCAGGACTTCGAATCAACATTGATCCGGTAAATACACCTTCGGGAGATGAGGTTTTCCACGCAATCAATATTGAAGGTTTGGCTGCGGCAACATCGGCAACAGAAACCGCGATTCAAATTGGGACAAATTGGGACAACGCTTTGGTTGTTGGATCAACTACCGTCGTCAACGGAAGCGGTCAAGTTCCGACAACCGTTCTTTCGGGGACGCTTTTTAGCATTACTGATTCAACAACAACCGAAGCTATAACCCAAGGAAACACACTCACCTTTTCTGATGGTACTGATATTAATTTTGTCGTTTCAGCAACAGATACAGTAACTGCCAACAATACCTCAACTTTGGCAACTGTTACAGGAAGGGGTGCGACCACAACCACTCTTGTCAACTTAAACGGCGGCTATGCAATTTCCCCGACAACAACCGGAACCTTTGCTGATTTTGACCTTGAAACTGAGTGGACTAGTGGGGATTTGGTAAATGCTGACTGGGACTCGGCAACAACTCAAACCGCTGCGTTAACAGGAATAAATCTTGATTTCACCAACTTGACCTCTGTAGCAGGTTCCACAACCTACGGAGTATTAATAAATGACCTGGCAGCTCAAACCTCATCTTCTGAATATGCAATATATCAGGAAGGTACCAACTGGGACTATGGCATATTTGCAGAAGATGCTGTCCTTTTCGGCAATAGCCTTCAGCTTGGCCAAAACGGAGCCGACGGCCAGCTCATTCTTTTCAATGACGCAGCCTCCGGTGGTGATTGGACGGTTACTTTTAATCTCTCGGGTAGCCAAGCCGCCAATATCACCTACACTCTTCCTCCTGATGACGGAACGGCAGATAACCAGGTATTAACAACCGATTCAAACGGCCTCCTGCAGTGGGAATCGGTATCAGGGGCAGGTGGCTTGACAGGAGACGGGGTAGATAAACAGATAGCCTTTTTTACAGGTACGAGCACTCTGGACTCTGAAGCAACAGGCTTTGCCTGGGACTACACCAATAATAAACTCGGGATTGGAGATGATACTCCTGAAGGCATCGTTGATATAGACGGGGCCGCAACCGGCCAGGCACTCCTCCAGCTTAGGGAAACCGGGGACCAAAACATAATTACGGCAACGGCTTCTTCAACCACCGTCTTTAATCTGACCCGTAATGGCCTGATTGAAGCGGCTGATCTGACACTGGGTTTGAATGATACAACTGCAACTATTGCTACTTACGATACCAATGAAGACCTGACGCTTGACCCCAACGGAACAGGAGATATTTACTTTCATGGAGGCTCGTATAGCATAAACGACTCGGGTCAGGCAACTTTTGCAACTGATGAAACAATAAACGGGATAGATATCTCCTCTGGTGCCGTTTCAGATGTAGTTGACCTGGCAATGGTTCTGGGAGCTGGAAATGATATAACAATTGACGCTGCCGCAACCGATAATACAGGAACAACCGGCATCATCAATCTTGACCTTGATGCAACTTCCTCCCAGCAAGCAATTAACCTGGATATCGAAACAATAACCGACGCAGGGATAGATACACTCATAGGTCTTGACATCCTGGCAACACAGACTTCAACAGATGATGACATCATATATGGAATTCGTGTCCAAAACCTGGCAGGACTGGCTGACTCTGGAGCGGAATACGGCATATACCAGGCAGGTACATCCTGGGACTATGGCATATTTGCAGAAGATGCTGTCCTTTTCGGCAATAGCCTTCAGCTTGGCCAAAACGGAGCCGACGGCCAGCTCATTCTTTTCAATGACGCAGCCTCCGGTGGTGATTGGACGGTT